>Ga0137308_102766_pt1 | contig 10638 bp, 11 predicted proteins | sample Inofrocosms_June_FD_97181 | JGI IMG/M metagenome (GOLD analysis project Ga0137308, IMG submission 97181) | Mouse cecal microbial communities from Vienna, Austria - N-Acetylneuraminic and N-Acetylglucosamine D2O microcosms_June | ecosystem: Host-associated > Mammals > Digestive system > Large...
CTGGTGGGGCGATGCATTCAACGCTCCCAGACTGGACACAACCGGCAAAGCACCTAATAAAAACCAGTTATTTTGCTTAAATAGACGCATTTTTGTCATTTTTTTTCATAAATTTTCTTGAATTCATCCCTATATCAGGATATACTATAGATTAAGGAGGAAATGAATATGTTGATAGAATTCAAATTTTCCAATTACCGCTCTTTCAGAGATGAAGGCTGCTTGTCCATGGAAGCCACAGGGCTGCGGACAAAGAGGCGGAGCCTGATTGCCTGTAAACCCACGGATCTGTTGCCCGCTACGGCTATCTTCGGAAAGAATGGGGGCGGCAAGAGTAATGTGATCCGCGCCTTCTGGCTGGGGGCTCAGTTTATCCGCAACGCCCAGCGGACCCAGCATGAGAATGCGCCTGTGCCTGTACAACCCTTTTTGCTAGATGACAGCTCGGCAGAAGAACCCGCTTCTTTTGAGTATACCTATATCCGGAACGGTGTGAAATATATTTATGGTTTTTCCGCTACAAGAAGAAGTATTTTGAGAGAGTACCTGTATCATACACCCAAAGGTCAGAAGGCTTTGGTATTTTCTCGTGAGAATCAGGAATTTACCTTTCGTGAAAACAACATGAAAAAGCTTCGGGAACTGATTCGTGAAGCTGTCGGCCATAACCAGCTGTACTTTTCTGTAGCCTGCACTATGAACGAGCCAATTTGCAAAGCTGCCATGGGCTGGTTTCGGGAGGATTTGCTTTTTTCCCGGGACTATGCGGATATCCCCGAGCAGCTCTTAGAGTATTCGGGGGATCCTAACATGCTCAGAGCCATTACCCGTTACGCAGTGGAGGCGGATATCGGTGTGGAGGATATCAGGTTCGAGATTGAAAACGCGGCGTTGGATGAGAGGAATCTCTCCTTCGATGGGATGCCAGAGGAGATTAAGAATGCTCTGGTTCAGTTTGTAAAGGCCTTGTCAGCATCACCTAACGTTTCAGAGGCCAAACTGAAGATGGGCCAGATACATGCCACCTCCTTCCACAAAGGCTTCAACCATCAGGGAGAGAGCACTCTGTATCCGTTGCCTTTGGATGAGGAGTCTGACGGAACGAAAAAACTCATGGCTTTGGCTCCAGCGGTGGAGCAGGCCCTGGAGCGGGGAGGGGTATTACTGGTAGATGAACTGGAGAGCGGGATGCATCCCATCCTGGCGGCCTTCTTGATTTCTAAATTCCAGAGTCCCGATACCAACGCTCATCACGCCCAGCTCATCTTTACCACACACAATCTGGATCTGTTGGATGAAGAACTGTTACGGAAGGACCAAATCTACTTTGTAGACAAAGACCGGAATAGCGGCATATCCTCCCTCTACAGCATCAGCGAGTTCTCTACGCCTACCACGGAAAATCTTCGCAAAGGATATCTGTTGGGTAAATATGGGGCAACCCCCGACATCACACTGGAGGAGGTGTGGTAAATGGCTCGGCAGGTCCGGAAATCCAAAAAGGTAATCTACGTCTTCTGTGAGGGGGAAAGCGAGCAGGAATATGCCAAGTGTTTGCATACAGCTTTTGCCGATGTGGCTGCTCTGCATATCCCCCCACCGGTATCTACCAGTCTATTTGAGGACACCAAAAGCAAATTCAGCAAGGAAGCGCGGTTCCGTAACAACGCCGAGGCAATTGACGAAATATGGTTCTTCTTCGATACTGAAGATTGCAACACGGACCAGTGGGAGAAGCGGCTGAAAATCATTAAGTGGCTGCGAAGGCTGCGGAAGAAGCATATGAGAAGGGAGACCCGGTGACCATTGGGCAGATTGCCTCCCGCTGGTCTGAGGCGGTCCAACGAGGGGATGAAGTCCTGGCCCGGCTGACAGCAGATGGAATGCCGCTGGCGGATGAGAAAGACTCCGACGAGCGAGATGCCTGGCTCCACCGGAACGAATACACCTTCACCACTGTCCAGGAAGCCATCCACTTTCTGGAATCCCTTGGAGGGTAAGTTTGTACATACGGGAGCACATGACAAGAAACTGCGCTCATTGGGCATTGTTTCTTGTCATGTACCAAAATATCATTACTAATTGATTCAGGATATATTTTCTAAAACTCAAACCGTTCCAGCATATATAAAGGCAGCGTAAGGATTTTTCCTTCTTTACCGCCTTTTGTGCTGCCCTTCAGATACAGCAGAAAATCCGCTTTTCCCGCTTCCAAAGCTTTCACCGCTGTGGCCGCCTTTCCCTTTCCTGATTTCACTTCCACCAGATATCTTTTGTGTCCCATGATTGTCTGCACTACATAATCAATTTCTCCTTCTTTATAGGTGGCAAATGCGGGCATTTCGAAAGTAATCTCTTCCGGGAAATCCTGACGCTTTAAAAGATTGATAAACACATAATTCTCATTGAGCCTTCCGCAGACAGCCGTCTGTGTGGTTCCCACCCTGTTTAAATAATAAGCCGCAACTCCCGGATCCATGAAGAAACACCGTCTTCCTGGCTTAAAATCAAGAACGTCCATTTCGATGATTTTACCACAGAACCCGATAATCCCCGAATGATACAGCCAGCTGATCGCCCGGTTGCAGGTCTCCTTTGACAGATTGCTGGATTCCTACTGATATTTTCAGGGAGAAAAATCTTTTCGTTTCCGGATGACAATCGTATGGCAAACCACCAGAAAGCATGGTAAACTCATATATGTGCCAGTTCTTTCGGGTGGTTTTCCATCTGCCGGTAAGAATATCACAAAACACACATAAAAAGAACCAGACTACTACCATAGAAGGAGAAAGTCTTCATGAAAACACTGTATTATAATGGACAAGTCTATACGGGACGTCTTCCGCTGACGGAAGCATTTGTCGTTGAAAATGACCGGTTTCTGTTTGCCGGAAGCCTTGATGAAGCAGAGAAAATGGCTGGGGCGGATGTCCGGAGGACGGATCTGGGCGGCCGTTTTGTGTGCAGTGGTTTTCATGACAGCCATATGCATCTGTTAAATTACGGCTATACACTGGGGGCTGCACAGCTTGGGGGCTTTGAAAGTCTGGAGGGTATGCTCCGGTATCTTGAGCAGTTTGTAATGCAGCACTCTGACGGAGAAGGGCAATGGATTCTGGGACGGGGCTGGAACCAGGATGATTATAAGGATGTGAGCCGTATGCCGGACCGTCACGATCTGGACCGGATCTCCACAGAGATTCCCATCTGCATCGTCCGCTGCTGCGGCCATTGCCTTGTAGCCAACAGCCGGGCCCTGGAGCTGGCCGGAATCACCGGGGATACGCTCCAGCCGGAAGGCGGAAGGATCGGGACGGAATGTGCCAGACCGCATAAGGACAGCAGTCAGCAGACCGGCGGATCTTACCTGGTTCCCAATGGCAGGCTTTTCGACAACGCCATGAACCTGATTTACCGCGTCATGCCGGTTCCGTCAAAGGATGATCTGAAAAGGATGATCCTGACCGCCTGCAAAGCCCTCAATTCCTACGGCATCACCAGCTGCCAGACCGACGATTACTGCGTCTTCCGCCAGGTACCATGGCAACTGGTAAATGAGGCTTACCGGGAGCTGGAAGAGGCCGGGGAACTGACGGTCCGTATCTACGAACAGTGCAATTTTACCAGTCCGGACCAGCTCCGGGAGTTTGTTCATGCCGGCCGTCTCACAGGTACCGGCAGCTCCATGTTACGGATTGGGCCGCTGAAAATGCTGGGAGATGGCTCCCTGGGTTCCCGGACCGCCTTCTTAAGCCGCTCCTATGCCGATGATCCCTCCACCTGCGGTTTCCCGGTCTTCTCCCAGGAAGTCCTGGAGGACATGATCGCTTATGCCCACGCTGCCGGTATGCAGACTGCCACCCACGCCATCGGTGACGCCTGCTTAGACCAGGTGCTTCTGGCCCTGGAAAAAGCCCTGGCAGCATACCCCCGGAAGGATCACCGCCACGGCGTTGTCCACTGTCAGATCACCCGCCTGGAGCAATTAACAAAAATCAGGGATCTGAACCTCCATGTCTACGCCCAGAGCATCTTCCTGGACTATGACAGCCGCATTGTGGAAGACCGGGTGGGAAGGGAGCTGGCAGCCACCAGCTACAATTGGAAGACCCTTATGGAAATGGGTGTTTCCGTCAGCAACGGAAGCGACTGTCCGGTGGAACCCCCCAATGTACTGGCCGGGATCCAGTGCGCGGTTTCCCGCACCTACCTTCCTGACCAGGCCTTCACCGTCCAGGAAGCCCTGGACAGCTATACCATCAAGGGTGCCTTTGCCAGCTTTGAGGAACAGATTAAGGGGCAGATCCGGCCAGGTATGCTGGCAGACTTCGTGATCCTGGACAAAAATCCTTTCGATGTTCCGGCATGTGAAATCAGGGATATTTCTGTCTGCGCTACTTATCTTGGAGGGCGGAAGGTGTTCAGTTGTAATAGTTCAGGTGATGTCTGAACTGCTATGGCCCGTCTGGACTGTTATGTCTGGATAGCTTGACTTGTTATGGATTGTTGTGTATGGTATTCTTATAACCAGGAAAGGAGTGTATTTTATGCCGCCAGCATTACAACCGCAGCCAGAGCCAATCACTCTGGAGCAGTACGAGGCTCTTCCGGAAGAAAAAAGAGCAGAGGTTTTTGATGGCATTCTTTATGATATGGCCAGTCCTTCACAGATACACCAGGCCTTATCTATGGAACTGTCCAATATCATCTACAACTACATCAAAAGCAAAAAAGGAGTATGTCAGGTCTTTACCGCTCCCTTTGATGTAAAGCTATCCGACAAGCCTCTTACCATTGTTCAGCCTGACATTATGGTTATCTGTGACAAAGATAAACTGGATGGAAAGCGCTGCAATGGCGCCCCGGATTTCATCATTGAAATTGTTTCCCCTGGCAATCCGGCAGATGATTATATCCGCAAATTATACTACTACAAAAATGCCGGAGTGCGTGAATACTGGATCGTAGATCCCGGAAGAAAAACCGTTAGTGTAAACTATTTTGAGGAGAATATCGTGAGCGTTCCATATCCTTTTGATTCCATTATCAAGGTCAATATCTATGATGACCTGCTTATCAACCTTTCCGGTATGTCCGGGTCAGGAGGTAATGAATTATGATCTACACAGAAAAAATAATCCCATTCGAGAACCGCATGGGCGGGAAAGGCACCGGAGAGCTTCACATTGTTATGGAGGAGAAAGAGCTGGGAGGACGGGCGGAGGCCTTCATCTCCATCGTGCTCCATCCCGACAGCTCTATTGGGGAGCACCAGCATGTGGGAAAGAGGGAGATCTATTATGTGCTGAAAGGCGAAGGGATCTTCACCCTCAACGGCCAGCCCCAGCCCATCCACGCAGGTCAGGCAGGAAGCATGCAGCCAGGAGACTGGCATGGAATTGAAAATACCGGTGATGAGGATATGCTGATCACTGCGGTGATCTTATATGAATAAACCTGCCCCCTGTCCCGCTGACTTCATGCAAACCAAGAACCACACGGACTTCCGGTCCTCCGGTTTTCCGATCCTGTTACAAGATCGGAAAGACCGTCATGATCCAGCCCACGGATACAACACAAGCCACCACAGAGAAAAGAATCCCCTGCTTTATCATATGCCCCTGATTGTAACCGCCCAGATCCATGATATAGGGAACTGCGCCGGTGGCCATAGGAGTCATAAACGCGGACAGACACGCTGCCTGGATCAGGATCATCAGACCTACCGGATAAGAATTTCCGCCAAGTCCGGCTACACGGCAATCCCATCAGCAATCTGAATATAGGGTTACACCTTGCCCTGCAGGGGCTGGGAATCCAGCTGCTCTCCGGCTCTATCCTGCAAATGAATGAAACCCTGCTCAACAGCAGCCAGAAGCTGGACTTCTGCATACTTGAGCATATGGCCTGCACCCGCAAATGCACTGCCGCCTATGCGCCCCATGAATATAGCTGGTGGCAACATTCTGCATATTTTTGTGACGAATATTACACAAACCCTAAGATTTCTTACAAAGCATAGTCTCCTATTGACCCTGGAACGGTTCCAGGGTTTATCTTTTTCTATATCAAGTGAAACAATTTTGAAATATGCAGAACGAGATAATTGACACAATAATCTATCTGGAAAGGAGAGATTGTCATGAAGCGTTACCTGAAAATGCAGAAATCTGCAGCCGCCTTAGTGATTCTGTTTTTGATTCTTGTACTCAGCCTGCCGGCCTATGCCGCCACCCAGAAGGAAAAAATCACCAGCGTGAAGCTGACCGTGGCCTACGACTCCAAGCCGGAGGCCGGGGAGGATATCGGTTCCGTCACCGTCACCCTGGCAGATGAGCGGATCGAGATCTCGGATCCCGCCACCTATTATGACCCGGAGGATACTGTGTGGATCCGGGGGGAGATCCCCGTGATCCAGCTGGAGCTTTCCGTCAAGGATACGGATAAATACCGTTTTACCACCTCCACCAAGGTGACCACCTCCGGCTCCGGCAGCCAGCTAAAATCCAAGAAGGTTCAGGACAGCGGCGACAGCCTTCTGGTGCAGATCAAATTGAAAAAAGTCACCGGCCCCCTGGAGGAGATCGATGATTATTACTGGGAAGGAACGGATGCCGAATGGTCGGAGATCCCTGATGCGGACCGGTATGAAGTCCGGCTCTACAGGGGCAGCATCCTGGTCACCACCGTCACTACCAGCAACAACCATTATAATTTCTACCCATATATGACCAAAGCCGGTGACTATATGTTCCGGGTCCGGGGGCTATGCGATTCGGACAGCACAAAGGGCGCCTGGACCGACAAGTCAGAGGAATGCTCCATTGCCGAGAATTATGTCTATACCGGCAGTGTCCCCGGCCCTACCGGTTCCGGCCCATCTAACGGTTCCTCCGTGCAGACGGGCTGGGTCCAGGACCAGGCCGGGTGGACCTACCGGACGGCAGACGGCGGTCTGGCACGCAGCACATGGCTGTATGTGGACAACAACTGGTTCTATCTGGGGGACAATTATTACATGAAGACCGGATTCATCTATGTGGACAACAACTGGTTCTACTTAAATCCCATATCCGACGGCACAAAAGGCGCCATGAAGACGGGATGGCAGAATATCTCCGGCGCCTGGTATTATTTCAATCCCATTTCCGACGGAACCAGAGGAGCCATGCGCACCGGCTACCAGAATGTCAATGGCAAACTTTACTATCTGGATCCCAATTCCGGCATCCTCTGGGTCAACCGGAATGTGCCTAATGGAAGGTGGGCGGATGCAAGTGGGACGATCCAGTGAATTATATTTCTTTAAAACCTTCCCCAAATACCTCCGTAGTCTCTGTAACCATGGTAAATGCGCCAGGATCGGCAGAATAAATAATCTGTTTCAGCTTGTAAAACTGGTTCTTCCTGATGCTGCACAAAAGAACCTTCCGGTCACTTCCGCTATAAGCTCCCTTTGCATTGAGAATGGTGGCACTGCGCTCCAGCTCTTCCAGTATTCCCCGCATAATCTCCTGCGGGGAATTTGTTATAATTGTCACCATACTTCCCCGGTCATTTCCATAAATGATCATATCCATAACCCTTGTCTGGGCAAACAGGCAAATCAACCCGAAAAGCCCTGCTTCCACATTCTGGAATACATATACAGATAAGAGCAGGACTACCCCATCCACCATTAACAACGCTTTGCCTATGGAAATGTGCGGTTTTTTCTTCTGGAGAATGTATCCCAGAATATCTGTCCCTCCTGTGGTCGATCCGGTCATAAATATAAAGGCCATACCAACGCCCACCAGGATTCCCCCAAACAGGCTGCTTAAAAAACGGTCTCCGCTGTACGCCGGAAATACCGGGGCAATCACAGCATCCAGAATTACAGAAGTAACTGCGCACGCAATGCTGGTGGTAAAGACAAACCTCCTGCTCAGCAAAAACCACGCCAGAATCAGCAGCGGCACATTCAGCACCATAGTCAGAAGTCCCACCGGCATTCCACATACATAATTTATGATCAGCGCCAGACCTGCGGCGCCCCCCGGCGCGATATTGGCCGGCACCACAAAACAGTGGGTTCCTATTCCGTACACGAAAGCTCCCGCCAGCAGGCAGATTCCCTTTTTCAAATGATCCTTCCTTGTATTTTGATTCATAGCTCCTACCTCCTGTCTGTTTGTGGAATTTGTCTCCGGTTTTCTGATGTGACTGCCCTTGTGATTGCCCAGGGCTGTCTACCGGTATACCTCTTTATTTTTCCGGAACTCCTTCTTCACCTGTGCCAGCAATGCCGGTTCTGTGATCAGATCACAGACTGTACCAGCCAGGATTTTCGCCCCATAGATCACACAGGCATGGGCCTGTCTGCTCTTTCCCGCATCTACATATGTCTGGCCGGATTTAAAGTACCTGGAGGGAGAACGGTTTATCCTGCAGAAACCCAGCCAGTCCCTGCGGAGTTATGCGGATATGGCATTTCTTTTAATTACCAGAGCTATATCTGTCATTTCCAGTACGAAAAGCCCATCTCCTATTTCGAGACGGGCTATTCCGATCTGTATATTCCCATTTACGCTGCTGTCAGAAAGGACAGCTTCATGCCAACGTACACACATGATATGATCCGGCTGCTTACAGAAGCATTCCAGGCAGGATAAGTTTCAGAGGGAGGCCTGACTTTTCTTATGCGCTTTCCTCCTTCCCCATCAGCGCCTTAAGCTGCTCCAAGAGCGCGCCACCGCCTGCCACATTGATATTCCCCACCTGGGCGCAGATCCGCTCCAGGCACTCCAGCTCCTTGAGCTTGTAGAGTGTCCTGTTCTCATCCATGAGCTTAGCCGTATTCAGAAGGGAACGGGTGGAGGCCACCTCCTCCCGCCTTGTGATCACATTGGCCTGGGCCCTGCGCTCTGCCACCAGCACAGTGTTCATGATATCCCGGATCTCACCCGGCAGGATGATATCCTTGATACCCGAATTCAGAAACTCCACACAATACTCCTCCTGCACCTCCATAAGGCGCTTGTGTATGTATCCTGAGATCTCCTCCTTCTGCTCCAGCAGCTCATCCAGACGGTAGCGGCCCACATACTCCCGGATAATCAGCTGCACACATCCGTACAGCTGGTTCTCCAGCTGGCGGATGGTCTCCACCATCCGCTTCGCATCTACCACCCGGTAGCTGCAGATCAGATTCAGGCGGATGGCGATCCGGTCTGCGGTCAGGATCTCCTGGCCGTTGACCTCAAGGGTTTTGGTCTTCAGATCCACGATCCGGCCTACCACATCGGCCCCATGGGTCCAGTAGTAATAGGTTCCCGGATGCAGCTCCTTCACCAGACGCCAGTCAAAGTAAAGGAGACCTGCCTCTCCCGGCTGAACCTCGATCTTCTTGTAGTATTTTAACGGAATCATGGCCAGACAGGAACGGGTCATGGCCTCATCCATCTCCGGTGACCGCATATCCAGAAGCTCGAAGGTGTAACGGCCCCAGTGATTCCAGTAGAGGGTAAGCGGTTCGGTGCCCACTTTTTTCACCACACCGTTCTCCCGAAGGATCCCTAAGAAGCCTTCCGGCACCCTGGCCTCCAGCACCCGGCCAACAAATGCCTCATCCGCCAGGAGTACCTCCTTTGGTGCCTTCTTAAAACCCACCAGTCCCTCCATCTCCTCCACCACAATCTCATATCCCAGGGCTTTGAAATACTGGTAGGTTCCCTGGTACAAGGTCTTCACGAAGCATCCATGCTTCATCAGAAATCCACACTGGTTCTGGTTTAAAATATACTTCATCGTTTTATCCTCCCATCTTAACGAATGTATTTCTGAAATCTCACTGTTCCTGGTTTTGTGCGACGCTTTTTTGTCAGTCAGGCCGTAACGACAGATTCCAGGAAGTACTCCGCAGGGAAACTGGCGGGCCGGCAGGTTCCAGGGTTTATGCAGGTTCGGTTTTCCAGCTCTTCTATCTTGTCTGGAACGTGGAAGCTGCATGCCCCCTGAAGGTGCTGCCTGCACATGGCCGTTTTCTGCTGATGCCGCCTCAAAGGATGGGATCATCTGCTGCGCAGATTCTTCCCCGGCCTTTTGGGGCCGCTGTCTGGAGTACTCCTTTCCTCCGTCCTGCTTGTGTTTGGAGACACTGGACAGGTGTCACATTCATTGATCACTCTACCAATTGAGTTACGGTTTCCAAAACCGGTGGGACTTGAACCCACAGCAAATCAATCCTTTTTATCATTACTCCCGCGGTACACCTGACTGCATGGCAGCCGGCGCCGTCCAGCACTGGAAGCTGGGACACAGCAGGGAATGATTACAAGAAGATTCATGGCTTATGAAGCTTTCCTCATCTCTTGTTGCCTTATCTTACCATTATATGGTATATTTTTCATTTCAAAAAAGTTGCGAAGTTTCAAGTTACTGTTCATGGGTGTTGTTCCGAAGGGTACGCTCTGGAAAAGGTTCCCCTGGATTGCGGATTTCGAAGCCAGAAACTCCAGACTTTCACATTCATTATAATCACACATACAAAGAGGCTGTGAAAAAAGTCCGTCCCGCGGTTTTGAAGATCACGGCTTTACATGATCTTCCGTCATTTTCCCGCAGGCAGCCGCGACTTTTTTCACAGCCCCTCTA
>Ga0137308_102767_pt1 | contig 10633 bp, 9 predicted proteins | sample Inofrocosms_June_FD_97181 | JGI IMG/M metagenome (GOLD analysis project Ga0137308, IMG submission 97181) | Mouse cecal microbial communities from Vienna, Austria - N-Acetylneuraminic and N-Acetylglucosamine D2O microcosms_June | ecosystem: Host-associated > Mammals > Digestive system > Large...
ACATCACGCTTAAGTTCATGTGCATCAATTCCCTGCTTTTTTAAATATTGATCCGAAACTCTTACAAAATTATTTTTTAACTTTCTCTTTACGTATTTTATTCTCTTTTTTGATTTTGTCCCTGGCGTTACTTTCGTCCTCGGGACTGCTGGAGCTTTCGGCGTTGGCAACACCCTGGTATTCGGGACTGCCGGAGCCTTTGGAACCGGCTGAACCCTTGGCTTTCTAATTACGGGCGGTTTCGGTATCGGACGGTATACAGGTACACGCGTAACAATAGGAGCATTCCTGACTACCCGCCCTGTATAATAAGTTGTCACCAACAATGCTATGGCTCCCAGCAAAGCCTTTCCTGCCTCATATGCTCTTGCTGCTGCCGTAAACAACGCAATCGCAGAATGCCCGCTCGGATCTATATACCCAACCGGATTATTTGCACAATACGTATACAGGTTCCAGGTCTTATATTCTTCATCTTTTCCCCTGTACGTATCCTGGCTGGTAAACCTCCCATCCTGCGGGTCATAGTGCCTCGCATTAAGATAGTACAGCCCTGTGCTTTCATCATAAAGCCTGTATAGCAGATTTCATTCTCCACATCCTCCGCCGCATACATAACCGTCTCGCCAAAGTCCGTATAGCGGTAAGCGACCGCACAGCTCCCGTCCGGCCTGATCAGGCTGGTGGTGCTGCCTTTTAAATCTTTCCCGCTGGTGAGGTATTTCGCGGTGCAGCTTCCCGTATATCTGCCGGATGCGATAACGTTGCCCTCCAGCCCATACAGGTTGAAGCTGGTTTTGTTCCCTTCCGCGTCCGTGATCGCCTAAATTACAGTTTCCTTTATCTTTTTGGCAGTAAGCATGGACTCTACTTTCCCAAATATTTACTATATGTATCCCAAATATAATCAGCTACTTTTCCCACCATCTGTTCCGCACTCGCCATATCCAGCATAGTTTCATCCGTATTTTCAAACATATGGATAATTCTTTGAAATGAGTAATCCTCCTCACATATCTTTATCCCTACTGAGACAATAAAATCATACCAGTGGGCATTCATAACAGGCTTTGGATACTGTTCTTCCCTTAAATCCACTCCCTCCCTCTGTTTCATTGACTCTACCACTTCAGACTCTATTTCCGCCCCTGGCATAATTCCCGCAGACGCAAAGAGTATCTGCATATCATCCATTCTAAAGTTTCCGATACTTTCTAGCACCTGGGACAACCCTGTATTTTTATTATCTAAAAATAGTACCCCGACAATCGCTTCCGATTCCAATACTTTTTCCGCTTCTGCCTTTACTCCCTGTAATCCTGCTGGTTCACGATCGAGAAATTCTTTTAAAATTTCCTTTATCTTATCTTTGTTAAAAATATTCATCATCTCTTCCATAATACTTATTACTGCACGTAAAACATAATAATCGTTAATGCCTTTATCCAGTAAAATCGCTTTCAGCTTTTGCAGCGCTTCCTTTTCCCCTGCAAAATACCGGTTCCTCTCATACATTGCTAACACCCACAAATGCTCCTCCTGCGCATAAAGTCCTTCTACGCTCTTTAGATAGCGGGACATGCTTTCCTTATGATACCCGTATCGATTCATCCAAACATCAAAATACGATAGTACTGCATATCCTCTTTCTAAATAATCGTCTGCTTGCCGCATCTTTCTTCTTAATAATGGCAATGTCGCTTCTTCCCTGCCAATGCACAGAGAATCTATTGCTTCTATCCGCACTAAGCCATCCTTATCACAGGCCATTCGCCTCAGCATTGCCTCACTCTCAGGCGTATACCTGTTTACCAGCGCTTTCGCCAGACTCCACCGGATACAGGAATCTTTATCTTTTTCCATTCGGTACATTTGCATCAACTCAAACCGCGAAGGAACCCGCTTTGATGAAATAATTTCATCTAAAAATTCCTGTTTCTCGTCTCTTTTGCTTTTATTCCTCATCTTCTGTCCCTCTCATCACTGTTTCAGCCGCCAACTCTCTCGCAATATCTGGTAAAGATTTTCTTTGCAATTCCCTTTAGAGTACGCTCCCAGATATTATTCCCTTTCCTGCCATACTGATAGCAGTCACCATCCCTGATGCTGTGCCCTCCTCAAACGGTTGTCTGATAAAAACAGTTTTCCAACCATCTCATTACCAGAATAATCAAAAAGTTCTTTGATGATGAGAGCACTAATATCATTTAACAAATATAATCTTCTAGGTTCCCATCGCATTTCTCTTTCAAACATAATATCATTTTATATCCCCAACAAATCTTTGTATTTCTTCAGTTCCTTTTCCCTCTTTTCCCTGCATTTATCACTGATTTCATAATCACACCCTATAGCTTCGCAAATTTCCTTTCCCATATTCTCCAGTTCTTTTCTGGACTCGTCTCCTGTTGTAACATATTTTTGATAATTTAAAATTTCTTCCAGAAATATAGCTTTATTTTCCGGGAGCGGAACTCCGATCGGAACCACATAATCATAAGCTTCCTCCATGTTTACCCTATGAATCCTGTTTACTCTCTCCAAATCAATCCCATACCAGCATCTGCCTGACTCTAAGACTCTTTTTGAAAGCTTTTCGCCCTGGCATATCCCCGCCGATATTACCATAATATCTTCCTCCTGAATCATCTCCTGAAGAATCATTTCAAGCAACTGCGAAAAATCTGTGTTATCCTTATCAAGCAGCAACAGCCTTCGCTGTTTTTCCTTAGGCCATACATAATGCCTTTTACATATCACATCAATAAAGCGCCATTCTTCCAGCCATTCTTCAACAGACGAGGTCGGAAATGCTTCGAAACAGTACCCCTTTTCCATCTCTATCCGGATATCCCCCACTTCACTCTCATAAAATCCCAAGATCTTTAATGGCCAGTCCGAACTCATTTTCCCAAAAATATTTTTTTCAAAAAGCGTTCTCCCTCTCGCATTTCCTTCCGCTGTTCCGCTCTCTGTCTCCTCTTCTACAATTCTCCCTTCCTCATCAATCTCTGTATATATGTCCTGATAACCTGCAATTATGGTATCTTTCTGCCGGATACGCCATATACATGAAATATGAAACTCGTAATCCATATGCCATCTTTTCTCATCCTCTGGTATCCATATAGATAACGGCTGATTTGATATTCCAAGCAGCACCATATTGTGAAACCGACTGACTGCAGCTAAATATTTGTTCTCCAAATCTATCTTTCCCAATAACAATAAGCATCGTTCCTTCCCGTTAAAATACAAAACCTCTCATTCCCTGTTATACTTTCCACTTTATCTCACCTGCTCCATCTCTTTATAAATATAATCCCTCAACTCTTCCAGCATCTTTTCTGCCATTACCACATCCAGCATCCTTTCATCCGCATCTTCAAATAGCGGAACAAGCCTCTGAAACGGATAATCTTCCGGTTTTATCCTGATTCCCAGCGGGACAATAAAGTCATAAATCCACACCGAGCAAATTTCCTTCGGATAATAATACCGTTTCATCTTTTCCTCTTCACCCAGCTTTTCCCTCACCTCGTCCATGATTTCTTCTGCTGGATTTATTCCCGCAGATCGCACCCATATTTCATTTTCCATCTTATAGCTCAGATACTCCAGCATCTGCGAAAGGCCCTTATTCTCTTTAGAAACAAGCAAAATCCGCGGTAATTCTCTTGTCTCCAACAACTCATCTATGCTTTTCTTAATCCCCCATAGATTGTCTGTATAATCCAGTGCTGTTTTTAAAATCCCATTAATCTCTTTTTCATTAAATATTGTACGAATATCTTTCAGTTGACTAAACGCCATACTTTGAGCGTATCCTTGATTTTCATGTAAGATATCTCTTAATTTTGCAATTCCTTTTTTGTAACCACACAGGTATCTGGCTTTTTCATAAAAATTTAGCACCCAGACATCCTTTTCCTTTTTATATAGCTTCTCCATTTTTCTCCAACATTTTTTTGCGCTGGATTTCTTATATCCGTATCGATTTATCCAAACATTAAAAAATGTACTCACCGCATATCCTCTAACCCTTCGTCCTCCCAGACGCATTAACTCATACATCCGCCTCAGGGTTTTTTCCTGATGCCCCATAGCCAAAGACTCAATAGCCTCTATATCCACAAGCCCCGCACTATCATAAGTCATTTGGTGCAATCTTTCCTCATCCTTGTCATTACAGCGTATCCCAAGTGCTTCTGCTGCATCATATCTAACAGACGAGTCACTATCCATTGTGCATTGGTAAAGCATTTTCCATTGTTCGCTGCTTGGCATACCCCTTTCCTCTAGAATTCTTTCTAAAAATGCCATTTCAAAAGCACTATCTTCCCTCTTTTCCATTTCCTTTACCCCTGCATCTTATATTACGATAAAACTGTACATTTCCCGAAAATATTCATCTACCATACTATTACCGGGAAAATATTTTTCCACCTTTTCCTTAAACTTTTCTATTTTTTCTTCGATACGTTTTTTCTCTTCCGTCTCCTCCTGCGTTAATTTCCTTTTCATAAACAGGAGCTTTCCTTTTTTGATATCATCCTCCGACAGACTGGCATTATCCCATCCCCGCGCCATAAGTTCCCGCAATGCTGGTTCCTTCACCTTCTGAAACCTATATTTAGCCTCCTCATCAGCCATTTTTAGGATATGAAGGTTCAATGTTACTAACCTCTCATCATATATCGTTATATCATACATAAGAGTTCCGCAGATTTCCAGCATATAGGCCGTGAGCCATAAATATTTACTTTCATTCCTGAAATGCCTCTCCGAATGGCTATAAACTTCTCTAAATATTTGATGAACTGCCTGTGTCTCTTCTTCTGAAAAATAAATGAAACACGCATCTTCCAAATCAAAATACCAGCATTCCCAAAGCAGCCGCAATGTATATTCTAACCTTTTATTATTCTGTTTCCATTTCTGATACAAAAGTTTGCAGGCATCCATCCATCTTTCTTCCTTTTCCAGTAAAGTAACCTCCGGAGCTTTTGGCGTTGGTAACACCCTGGTATTCGGGACTGCCGAAGCCTTTGGAACCGGCTGAACCCTTGGCTTTCTAATTACAGGCGGTTTCGGTATCGGACGGTATACAGGAACACGCGTAACAATGGGAGCATTCCTGACTGCCTGCCCTGTATAATAAGTTGTCGCCAACAATGCTATGGCTCCTAGCAAAGCTTTTCCTGCCTCATATGCTCTTGCTGCTGCCGTAAACAACGCCATCGTAGAATGCCCGCTTGGATCCACATACCCAACCGGATTATCTGCACAATACGTATACAGATTCCATGTCTTATACTCTTCATCTTCTCCCCTGTACGTATCCTGGCTGGTAAACCTCCCATCCTGCGGGTCGTAGTACCTTGCATCGAGATAATACAACCCCGTGCTTTCATCATAAATGCCGCCTGTATAGCAGATTTCATTCTCCACATCTTCTGCCGCATACATAACCATCTCGCCAAAGTCCGTATAGCGGTAAACGGCCGCACAGCTCCCGTCTGGCTTGATCAGGCTGGTGATGCTGCCTTTTAAATCTTTGCCGCTGGTGAGGTATTCCCCGGCGCAGCTCCCCGTATACCTTCCAGATGCGATGACGTTGCCCTCCAGCCCATACAGGTTGAAGCTGCTTTTGTTCCCTTCCGCGTCCGTAGTCGCCCGGACTGCTGTCCCCTGGTAGTAGTCGTTTGTGGTTTTTCCGTCTTCTGTTTTCTGGATACGCTGGCCGCTGCCGTTATAGCGGTTAACTCAGGTGTCCCCACGTTAACAATTTTTTAGGCATTTGCAAAACGCCACCAGCCGCATAAATACGGCATTTTTAACACTAATATTAAACATTTCCGCTCTTTACCTTCTTAGCATTTGGACACCAGTCCAAATTGTCTATTACCCTGTAAATGTAATTATTCAGTTCTATCACCATTTCCCTCGCCTTATCCAAATCCAACATATTTTCATCTACATTTTCAAATAGCGGAACAATTATCTGAAATGGATATTCCTCTGGTTCAAGTCTCATTCCAATGGGGACAATAAAATCATAGTCTTCCAGACCCTCAATCTTTCGTGGATACTGCTCCATTCGAATATCGCATCCATTTTCTCTCTGAATCAATTCTACCAATCTCCCATCAATTTCCTCACTTGGGCTTACTCCGAAAGCATATGCCTGCATATCACATTCTTCCACTTCAAGCGATAGATACTCCAAAAGCTGAGAAAGCTTTGCCCCACTCCTATCTAAAATTAAAACCATTGGCCAAATAGGCTGCTTTTCCATCATCTCTCCAATGACATATGCTAATCCGTGTTTGTCGCAAACTTTTGAAAAAGCCACTTCTAAAATCTCGTCAATCTGATCTATATTCGAAACCTTTCTAACTCCACATAGACATTCAAGCGCATAATACTGCTCCCTGATATCCCCTGGCATCTCTCCCAACAAGACTTTCTGCATCTGTTTCAACGCATCTATTTCGCCCGCCATATATCTGTTTCTTTCATATGATACCAAGGGCATAGTATCCTTCTCATTTTTATAAAACTCTCCCACATCATCTAAATAATCTTTCATGCTTTTTTTATGATACCCATACATATTCACCCAAACTGAAAAATAGCTGGTAATCGCATAGGTTCGTATCCTTAAAGATATTGATATCTCCATCAACTCTTTCAGCCTTGACAATGTTTCTTTCGTTCTCCCTGTGAAAAGCCAGTAAACCGCTTCCATACGCACAGTTCGATTTGTGTCATATGTCATTTTTCTTAGTATTTTTTCACTTTCAGGCACATCATGGCGCTTCATTAACGCTTTTGCTACAGTTCGTCGAATAACAGGATTTCTCTCTCCTGCCATAGAATACAATTTTTCCTGTTCATCTGACGTGGGTACTCGAATGCTTTCTATTATCCCTTCTAAGTAGTTCATTTTATGAGTAAAATTATTACGATGCTTCATACTTCTCCTCCATGCAAAAATCCAATATACAATAGTCTTTAATTTAAATAAGTTTATTAACACTTTCAAACTCTTTTGAATATAAACAAGTAACTAGAAATTGATGTGCATTAATCTCTGTTGCCATCTATTTCTGAATCCATACTGCATATATATAATTACATGATTTTTATGCGAACCTAAATTAATATTCTACCTTTTTGCATATAATATAAATATAGCGTTTATTTCGTTATTGGCTTATTATCTTTAAGCCATTGTTCATATGCCTCCTTTATCTTTCTTTTACATTTCCCCTTCAACTTTGAACTAGACATCCCCCGATTTAGTTTTCCATACAGCAGAACCATAATATTCCGGAGCCTTTGGTAGTGCAGAACCCGTTCCCATTTTAGACAAAAAACCAAGAGTTGCAAGCACTGATACGGTTATTCCCAGGAATCCCGCAAACATATTACATATTTTCCTTTTCATCTACCATCTCCTGTCTATTGCAAATCATTAGCTCCTATTATCCACCACCAGCCCTTTCCACCGTTCTTCTCTGTCATTTCTTCCTTATCCGAAGGCTGCCTTATAAAAATAATTTTCTCATGTTGAAAATACTCGCCCACTTCATTTACCGATACCTTTACTTTGTTAGGCGAAAACCTGCATGTTCCTGCCACTAACATCGGCGGATGGGGAATCGGATGCCATTCGTTTTCCCATTCCAGATCGCGCATATACTGTACCCAGACATTTTTGTCCCAAAAGATAACGCTTACATAACTGTCAAATTCCACCTTGCATTCATACGTCTTGCCATCTATGACAGCTCCGCCATCTAAGATCGGATACCAGTTTCCCTCCCTGGCCATAGTATCCTCTGTCACCTCAAACCATAAATCACCCGATTCTGAAACCCACTTTGCAGGCGGATAATCATAAGGTCTCTCTCCGTGTGGCAGATTTTGACATGAGCAAACCATAACAGCCATGCACAAACACACAGCTCCTGGCAGTAGTTTCCTTCTAATGTTAAACATTTCTAACCTCCGCTTTTGTTGTGATTCCAAATATAACCAACTACTTTTCCCACCATCTGTTCCGCGCTCACTATATCCGGCATATTTTCATCCGCATTTTCAAACATATGGATAATTCTTTGAAATGGATAATCCTCCTCACATATCTCTATTCCCAATGGAACAATAAAACCACACCAACAAGCATTAACTGAAGTGTGCAAAACATAATAATTGTTAATATTTAAAGAGACGTTCCCACTGTGGCAATCGGCACGCAGATACTAAGCAGAGCACACTAAAACACATTATCCCCATAAGCATACTCTTATTTCCCCGCGGTAACTTCCATCCTTCACTTTTCCGCATCTTCTGCACCTTCTTCCTCCAACGGCTGCCTTGTAAAAATATATTTCGCGCCCTGATTATACCATCCTGTTTTGCTGTCTCCACAAACATAAACTACCAGCTTCGATGGCCAAAAATTGCAGACCCCATGCATTAAATTCTCCTTTACTTCATCATACACCGGATTTTGGTTGTGGACGTATTTCAAAAACGCAGTTACACTTTCCTCTTCCAACCTTTCATGTATATATTCCCAATCCTCCTTTTTCCAAAAAAACACATCATCATAACCATTAAACATCACTTTACATGCATATTCTTTTCCATCATACAGAATCCCGCCGTCCAATATTGGAAGCGGATTTTTGTCTGTCGCCACAGTATCCTTTGTCACCTCAAACCAGAGGGCTCCCGACTTTGATACCCATTTCGCCGGTCCATAATCAAAAGGACGTTCCCCCTGTGGTAAACGATAACATGATGAAAGTAAACATACCACACACAAACACAAGGCGCTCAAAAATATTTGTTTCCTTACACTACCACTCATTGCAAAACTCCTTCTAAGCATATAATTATATGTTACCACCACATCTTAGGACCATTTACACCCACAATAGCTAACGGTGTTCTGCTATTCTTTTTTATGTATTTTTTATATTGGGAAATCGTTATGTAACGTCCATTATATTCACCTAAATATTGATTGTAAAACTTAAACCTCCTGCCATTCCGGCCGCGAATTCCTGCCACATAATGCCCTCCACCCTCAGGTTTCATATATGATACAATAATTGCAGTAGATCTTCTTGCAATAGATTCCCACCCTAGAAAATAACTCTTCCGTACCCTCCGAAACCTTTTCTTCAAATATTGTGTGAGCGCATTTGTCTCAAATCCAAGCGTCCATTTCGTACACCACGACCCCCTCACTCCCAATACTATCTTTTTTAGAATATTTTTGGATTTCCTTGACTCCCATAAGTCATAGAGTCCAGACATATTCATTTCGCTTACAACATCTTGAAAGCTTCCTTTATACATATAGCCTACCATTACATTGTAAACAGCAATTGCACCGCATCCTACAGCGCCTACATTTCCATAAAATCCTACTCTGATATCCTTCATCGCCACTCCGTCAACTAAGACATCTGCCCCTTGTTCTGTTATATACTTCGGCTTATGCCCATCCACATCCGCAAAGTTCACCGGGTCGCCCGCGCAGTAAGCATACAGATGCAGCGATGACGGATTTTTCACCTCGCCCCGATAGGAGTCTTGTGAAAGGAATCTTCTATTTTCCGGTTCATAGTACCTTGCATTCAGGTAATATTTGCCTGTCTGGCTGTCATACACGCTTCCTGTATAGCAAAATTCAGAAAACAATTCTGTACCGCCCACCTGGGTTTCCCCAAAAACACCATATTTATAATTTTGTACCGCTGTCGCATCAGAGCTAAGGATTGCCGTGGTACTTCTCCTGCCATCTTTCCCATAGAAGAAACACTTTCCTGCATCTTCCCCCTGGCATTTCATAGATGCCGCCACATTATTTTCACCTTTAAGCAGATGGAGATTAACGATTGTATCATTTTCATCCGTCACAGCATATACCGTAGAATTCTGATAATAGTAATTGGTCACTTTGTCATTTTCCTTTTTCTGCACCCTCTGTCCATTTCCGTTATATTTATTTTCCTGTTGCACCGATATCTGGCCGCCTTCACTCAGAGTCTGTTTTACCATCTGGTTTCTGATATCATACTCCATGTCCGTCCGTATCCCCTGTGCCACATCTTCCTCATACACCAGGTTCCCTCTTGCGTCATACTGATAGGCACATTGTGATTCTGTCTGCCCACCCTTTTGCTTTCGGGAAAGCACAAGCTGGTTCAGGCTATTGTATGTCCTGAATACTGTTCCATCTCCATTTACCTCGCTCAGCATGTTTCCAGCCTTGTCAAAAGTATAAACACTTTCCTCACCGATTCCTGTTTTCCTGTTTCTTACTGCCACCTTTTTCAATCTTCCAAAAGCATCATACTCATAACTGCACAGTTCATCTGTCTGCTCTTCTTCACTCATCCCCGGATAGCAGCAGTATCTGTCCTCTGTCAAAATACGGCAGTTTTTATCATAGGTATACCTGTAAGCTTCCGGACAGTTTGTCATCTCTTCATTGTCATAATAAGAAATCCCTGCTACTCTCGAAAATTCATCATAAGAATATTTCTTGTAAATCACTTTTTTCGACTTTCCATCTAAAAATCCCATATGAATTGTTTCTGAATCCAGA
>Ga0137308_102768_pt1 | contig 10626 bp, 9 predicted proteins | sample Inofrocosms_June_FD_97181 | JGI IMG/M metagenome (GOLD analysis project Ga0137308, IMG submission 97181) | Mouse cecal microbial communities from Vienna, Austria - N-Acetylneuraminic and N-Acetylglucosamine D2O microcosms_June | ecosystem: Host-associated > Mammals > Digestive system > Large...
CTTATGTGAAGGAGAACTTTATGAAGGAGAAGTTTTTGTAAAAGATGAGTTTAAGAAAATTATTGAAGAAAATGGACTAACAGGATTTTCTTTTGAGGAAGTGGGGGAGTATCAATGACGAGAGAAGAGTTGGAGGAAAAGTTTATAGCTTTAGGGTTGCCCGAGGGTGCAGCAAAACATTATGCAAAACGGGAACAGCAGGATAAGAATTTTGCGTGGTTGGCGGCATATCATTTTGTGTATAGATTGAATGAAGACTTAAGATTTTTTGATGATACTTATCCAGATATGCTTAGGGACGGAAGAATAACAACATCAGAAACAACAGCATTAATGGAAGCAGGAGCAACACCAGAACAGATTGCAGATTTTGCATATCAGATAGCATTAGAATCATATTGTAGTGTATTACAATTAATTACAAATGGCTGTGCAGAATATGATACAGAGGATTTTCCATCATGGGAATTGGTGGAAAGGACTCCTGATGGAGAATTTACAGGTCGTGTAGTGACAGAAATGCAGGATTTGATACCATATTAAATTTTTATGGTTAAAAATATAAATTGAATATCGATTCTCGGAGTCTTTTGTATCTGATATTTTGAGAAGATTTTTTGTTAGATATATATTAAATTTATAAGGTGTGTACATTGTTTCAATTGATATATATTTAGTGAATAATTTGCCATAAACGTTGGTGTAATAGAGACTTCGAGAGTCTGATAAATATTGGGTAAAATAAAGTGGAAAATTTATACATAGAGTTAATAAAACAAGTTGAAGAAAAAGGTGAATTGTCACCTTACAGCAGAGAAATACTATGGAAAATGCTTGAAGACAAAGAAGATTCTTTGTTTACAGAGAGAAAATATGTCACTCTGGAATTAAATAGTATCCAAAAAGTAATTGATTGTTGGACAGAAGGAGCGCCAATTTGTACTAAACTACAGGAACTTTATCAGAGAATTGTGTCATTATTCCGTTCTGATAATAAATTGTTAAAGAAGGCTGTGTCAGAATTTTATGATGAGTGTGATAGATGCATAGATAAGAAAACAAGTTTTTATGAAGTGTATTTAAAACAGTCTATCGTATACCTGATAGATGTTATAGAAGGGGTAGCAGGCATACCACAAGATGAATTATTGTGTGATCCATCAGTAAAAAATTGTGAACTGGAAAATGATGAGCGTGATACAGCTTATTGTGCATGTAAGATGTACGCATTTTATAATTTGGCAGTTTCGGATAATGAGCGAAAAAGACGAGAGATGGAATTTTGGGACTAGTATATTAAAGAAGCTGCAAAATTACAGGGAATTACAATTCAGACCACTGTAAGAATACCAAATAAACTATTGGAAGAAACAAAGATAGAAATTAATTCTATAGAGGAGTTTGTGAAATATATCAGTTATGAGTATGACTATGATAAATATGAAATTATAGAAGAAAAGCGGCGTCTGTTGGTACATGTATTTCATTGTAAAAATGGTGCATCCTGTCCAGATTGTGGGCAATATTCAAATCACATTTATATGGAAGAGTATGTTATAGGTTCTGATATATTGGGAGAATTAAATGGATGGATAATAGAGTTTAAATTCCATGAAAATGCTTACTATTGTGATAATCCAGATTGTTATGAATATTTCTTTATAAAAAGCAAAGTTTCGTTTGAGGATAAAAGGATGCATTTTTTGAAACTGCGAAGTATACATGGAATGCCAGAAAAAATCTGTGCATTGTTTGGAATAATATAGCTGTTAATATTTGGGGTGGAAATAAGCTATTAATATGAGGAGGAAAAATATAAGATATGCAATCAAAGATAAATGGTAATATCTTTTTTGCAGAACAGGGAAAGTGCGATTCTATATTTGCGCGATTATCCCATTATATTTGTTTGATAATACATGGAAAGAGCGAATAAGACCAGCCTCAGTAGAACAAATAAAAAAGCTTAGAGAAGTTTCACAATTAGGAAGATATGGTATTGAATTGCCAAAGGCTTATAAAATATATTTGGAAATGATGGGAATAGATGATGGAGGACTGTTATCGAAATTTTTTAATGGTGGGACAGCCAACATAGAAGATATCATACAGATATATAATAATTTGTGTGAGAGTGAACCAGAGGTGTTGGATACACCTTACCAAATTATCTTTTGGTGTGATTGGGGAGGTAATGTTTTTATTGATCTAAGCGGAAATCATGGTGATAGTACTCTGGTAGTATATCAAGGGGAAACCTATAATATGGTGTCAGAAAGTTTTGAGAAAATGATTTTTCAAGCTGCTTTTAAGATATATGAAGTCTTTCCAAATCAATTGGATTTTGGGGTATCAATTGCGGGACTCAAAGAAAAAATTCAACCTGATAAAGTATATACAACCTTAGAGGCGTTATGTCTAAAATATGGATTAAGTAAGCTTTGGATCAGTGATGATAAATGGTATATGGCAAAAGGAGAAAATATTAATTTTTGGGTTTGTTGTGATATTGCTATGTATGGAAGAATAACAGGAGAAGATAAGGAAAAGTTAAACGTATTGTATAAGGATTTTGAAACTTTATTTGGTGTAAAAAAGAAAAATATTCGACAATAGAAATTATGTGGTGCGTCAGACGCTCTGTAATGGGCAGGAGTATATTTTACTGTACAATGATGATGACAGAACAAATACATATCTGACACATGGAAGCAGCACCATCTGCTTAAGGAAGAATATCCAAATGGGCTTGTAGTGTCCTATGAGTATGATGAGTACGGAAACTGCCTGCATATGTGGGACAATAATGGTACTGACATTTGTTACAGCTATGACAGAAATGGAAATATAACGAGAGAGACTGAGCAGCTAGATGGTTCTGTCAGCAGGAGTGTCACATTTGAATATGACCGCTATGGTAGAGTGGAGGCATTTACAGATGCTAACGGGCATAAGGAGACGTATCTCTATGAAAGTGGATTTTGGGAATCTACTGCATTTACTACAGCAGCAGGGAGTGTGTACCAGCATAATCTAGATCGTGCGGGAAGGTGTGTCACAGTTACAAGTGCAGATGGTGAGTCTACGTATGCCTACAATGGTCTTGACATTATGTGTATGGCAACAGACCCTATGGGACATACTACGCGCTATTTGTATAATCGCATGGCAGATTTGATTGGACTGGTGCGTCCGAATCATCATGTGCATGGTGAACCGGACAAAGCAAAAGAAACCTACACAAATGATGCATTTCATCAGAGGTTGTCACGAACAGACTGTACAGGAGCTGTCTATGCAGTACACAGAGATGGAGAAGGAAACATTATTAAAGAAATCAATCCCAATACCTATAATAGAGAAACGGGTGATGGAGAGGGGATTGTTTATGCGTATGATGATTATGACCGGGCAGTAAGAGTTTATTATCCAGGCGGAGGAATCCTGCGCAGATGGTATGATCCCGCAGGGAATGTAATTAAAATTTGCAGTCCAACACAGTATGATAAAATTGCAGATAATGGCGCAGGATATACTTACGAGTATGACAGTATGGGCAGAATTGTGCAGGAGACAGCACCAGACGGAACAGTACTATGGCGGTATGTATATGATTTGCGTGGAAATCTATTGAAAATTATCAGTGCAAAAGGGATAAACACAGGCAGTACTGATGAAGAACGCACTGGAAGTCTGTATTCATACAATCGTCTAGGCTGGCTTATGGAGAGCAGGATTCCTGTGTCAATGAAGGACAATGAAGTACAATACAGGCTGACAAAGTATAAGTACGACAAGGCAGGAAACCGCATACAAGAACGCCGATTCTGTGAATACCAGACAAAGGATAGTGAAGGCGGGATTGTCCATACAATAAACTATACTTATGACGCAGACGATAGACTGATTCAAGTGAGCGACTGTACCGGTGCAGTGCTCGAATATCGTTATGATGCCAATAACAGACGTATCTTTGAAAAGCGCAGAATCAATGATTCCGCAGAGCAGATTTTCCGGTATCATTATGATGCAGGCGGGCGCTTGATAGAGCTGAATCGTACAGCCGACAAGGAAGGCTGCGGCAGAGGCAGCGTATCTGTAAAGTATGAGTATGATAAAAATGGCAATAACACGAAGATGATGCTTCCAACAGGAACGCAGATTATACGGGAGTATGATGTGGCGGACCGTCTAATTTTAGAGCGCCATATTGATAAAAATTGTGGGATTGACAACACAACACAATTTGCATATGACAAGGCTGGAAATTTAATATCTATTACAGATAATCAAGGGCGCAGCACACAGATAGTCTATGATCTTATGAATCAGGAGATAAAACGTACAGAGCGCGACGGCAGCGTTACAAGGCAGTTCTACGATTCTGAAGGTCAGTTGATTAAGGTGATACGGCCAAACGAGTATCAGCGTGCAGGAGATAACGGGAAAGGGTTGCAATATACTTATGATGCAAGGGGAAATATCCTTACAGTAGTAAGACCAGACGGAATAATACAGGAAAGCAATCTCTATGATGCAGAGGGAAATCTTATCCATACACATGATGGCACGGGAAAGGGTGTGGATATAGAGTATGATATTGGCGGCAGGCGGACAAAGATTATGACAAAAGGAAAAGCCAGCCAACAGTATGTATATGATGCACCTGGAAATATTACAGGTATCACAGACGGAGCAGGGAACCATACAGAGTATATACTGGACAAATGGGGCAGGATTGTAGAAATCCGGCAGGCGGACGAGAGCAGCGAGTTTTATGGTTATGATTATGCTGGAAATGTGATTCGTTCGACAGATGGGAAGGGAAATACCACCACGTATGAGTACAGTAATATTAACCAGCTTACTGTGCTGACTGACCCTACAGGAGAACAGGAGACATATCATTATGATGCACAAGAAAGACTGTGTAAAAGAACCGACCGCAATGGCACACAGACAAGATACGCCTATAATATCTACGATAATCTTACAGAGCGTACTGCAAAGAAAACAGACGGCACAGAACTTTCTGACAGATATGAGTACACTGCAGAAAGATTATTAAAGTCTGCCATTGCACAGGGAATGCGCTATCATTATGTGTATGACACATTGGGAAGACTTACAGAAAAGAAAGCAAGTGGCAGAACACTGTTATCTTTCCAATATGATTTAAATGGAAATCTGACACATCAGACGGACGTGACAGGTAAAAGGACAGAGTATCACTATGACCTGGCAGACAATATCCGTGAAGTATGGGACAACGGCAAAAAGATAGCAGAGTACGAGTACAATGCCGACAACACTATAAAATACCTGAAAAACGGCAGTCTGTACACAGAATATGCCTATGATGCAGACAGGAACCTAATAGGACTAAAGACTTTGCTGGGGACAGATACGCTTGTAGACAATCGATACACCTATAACGGCAATGGTGACAGACTGGAAAAATACCAAAAGTGTGGTACAACGAAATACAGTTATGATAACATGCGGCGTCTTGCAAAGGTAGAATATCCAAATGTAACAGAGGAGCTTTTCTATGACAAGGCAGGCAACCGTACCAAGCGGCTGTATAATGGCACAGAGGAGCTGTATCAATATGACAAGCGCAATAGACTAACAGCACATACGAAAGGAAGCGTGACATCAAAATACGAGTATGATAATGCAGGCAACCTATTAAAAGATGACAAAGCACAGTATACGTATGATGCATTTAACCGTAATACCAAAGTGGAAACCTTCAACGGCAATATCCAGATTAACCGTTACGACGCGGAAGGTCTGCGTCATGAAATGGAGGAGAACGGGAAGCTTGTGTCTTTTATTTATCGTGGTGATGAAGTGATAGCAGAGGAGAGTCAAGAAGATAGAATACGATATATCCGCACCAGCGTATTACTAGCTTCCGATGCGGAGAGCGCAAGGACCTACTATCACTATGCATCTGATGAGATGGGTAGTATCACCCATGTAACAGACAGCGAAAATGAGGAAATCCTCAATCATTATGAGTATGATGCATGGGGGAATTTGACTGCCCGTGAAGAGAAAGTACATAACCGCTTTAAGTTCAATGGTCAGCAATACGACCCAATAAGCCAGCAATACTATCTGCGAGCACGGTATTATAATCCAGTTATAGGACGGTTCACACAGGAAGACAGCTACAATGTGGACGGGCTGAATCTCTATGCTTATTGTAGGAATAATCCAGTAAGCTATGTTGATCCGAGTGGGAATAAATATTGCAAAAAAGCAATTAATAGAATAATGGATGCAAGGAATAATGGGAATGCAGACGATGAGTAGGTTAGTAAACTAAAAGATCAGATTAATAATAAACTAGATAATGGTAAAAGATTAAATAGTGCTGAAAGAAGAGCAGCAGAACAGCTTGGCATAGATTGTAATCGGAGAAACGAAAATGTTTTTAATACTCCATTGACATTACAACAAGCATTAGAGCAATTAGAAGCATCAGGATTGCGACCAGGACAAACATCAATATACATGAGTCAATTGCGTAAGGCACTTAATGGGATACAAAATAATTATGATCCTACAAGGGCATATAGTAGTGTGTATTTTGATGGAACAAATCATTATTTAGTAGAAGGGCATCATACGACGGTTGCTTTTGCAATGTTAGGTAGGGAAAGTGGATTGAACATGAATATTAGAAGTAGTGATCCGCCATCGGCAACAAATGTATATTGGACTAAAAAATGGTATGAATTTTGGAAAAGAACAATTAGGATAGTGGAGGATTAGATTGGAAATTAGCTATTATTATCAAATATTGAATATTGGAATTTCATATGAAAAAGGGGGACAAAGAGGAAAGTTGTGGAGATTAGGTGAAAGGAAACGCCTTAGGGAAGAAGTATTTTTTTGGAAAATGATTTTAGAATTTATTACTGCTGAGGAAAATGGTATAGATTCTTCTGACAGACTGTTTGAGTTGTTAGAAAGAATGTGTAAAAAATATAATTTTCCAAATTACAAAAGAGTTTTACAAAAAAAGTCGGAGATGGTAAATGATAAATTATTATTTAGAATAAAAAAAGAAGAAGAGATAAAAGTTAAGCTTTTTATTTCTAGATTATTGTCTGATATAGATATAAATTTGCATAGATTTAGAGGTAAAGAGGAAGTATATCGTCTGTTAGCACTTCTTCATAATTTACCTAAAGTTATGTATGGAAAGAATGTTTTGAATAAAGATTTCAGACCTATATCATGTAGAGATGCATTTTCGTATGCCAGAGGATATATGAATAATAAAATGAGGGAAGAATACAAAGAATATATGTAAAACAAAGGTTGTAACAACTCTGAAGCTGTGCAAGAGTTTTAAGCTTTTATGACTTTACTTGAGAGTAAAAGTTGAAGTTGTAAAAAAGCATGTGTTTATGGATAAAAAAATTTCCACCTGTGCGGTTGAATCATTTAGAAATGATTCAACCTGTTCTTCCAATTGCAAAAATTGTGTTATCGTGCTTTTACGTCTGCTGACACAGCGATTTTTTTGCTCATTGATATGATGCATGGGGGAATCTAACTACCTGTGAAGAAAATGTCCATAATCGTTTCAAGTTTAATGGTCAGCAATATGACCCAATAAGCCAGCAATACTATCTGCGAGCACGGTATTATAATCCAGTTATAGGACGGTTCACACAGGAAAACAGCTACAATGTAGATGGGCTGAATCTCTATGCTGATTGTAGGAATAATCCAGTAAGCTATGTTGATCCGAGTGGGAATATCTGTGGAAGACGTGCTAATACCTTAATGGATAATGTGCTTAGTGGAAAGGCGCTTACCAGAAAAGAAAGACGGCAGTTATCAGCAAGATTACGAGATGAAGCTCGAAATGGAACCATCAGTGATAAGGGGCGTACTGTTGCGCGGCAGATGGGGATAGATATAGAAGGCATTGAAGCAGGTATTAAAAATCAGGCTCAAAGTAGACAGAATGCAACAGAAGATAATAGAAATGAGAGTGACAATAATTTTGTTAGACCAGATAGCTCTCAGTTTCCACAAACACGTTTAGCTGTTCATAACGATTTAATAAGTAAAGGTTACCATTCAACAGGAACAACTGATCAGGGATACGTTGTATATAAGGACGGTAAAGGACGTAGAGTAAATATAAAACCAGATGGAGAAGTTATTCCAACTGTAAAAGTGCCTGAAGACCCTAATAATACATCGCCTACAGCGCCAAAGCGTTCGCAAAGGACATATTATGATGGAACATTCATACCAGATGAAATAAATGACCATACTACAGGGCATAATGTTGGCAGAATTAGTGTAGATGATTTTTATCCTGAACCATACAAATGGGTAGGGACTGCCACATGGATGAAGGAGAATTCTAAATGAATATTTTTGAACTGCCAAAATATCAATGGTGGGATTATATGGAACGAATTATAGGATATGTAAATTTGAGCGATATTTCTATAATACAAAATAATCACATGATATTTGAATTTTTAAATTCTTATAATGGAAAGTTTTGTGCAAATTTGGAATGCAGCCAGATTTTTAAATGCTGTATTGAAAATCAAGCGCAAGAAGATGAAGAATTTGCTTATTTTATAATAGATATTTTTGTTAAAGAATTAAGCAGAGACGAAATGGAAAGTTCTTTAAAATATTACAAGTATGGATATAATGTTTTATTTCCGATAGATAAGTTATATTTAATTGTGCTTATTGGTGAGTCTATTTGCTTTGATATTATCTGTGAAGAATTTACATTAACGAAAATAATGAAATAAAAGCATTTGTTGGAACTATGAAGAAATAAGATATACAGCTTGCATAAGATATTTCTTCATAGTTTCCAAACAATAGTTGTGTTGTAAAGAAAGTAGGTAGTTTTTATTTTTGTGATGACAAGTTTCTGGAATTATGGGGCGGAATTATTCCAAGGAAGGCAGGGTATGGTACGAAACAATATACATATAGGAATGGAGAGACTATTATAGGAGCTGTTTCTAAAAGTGATAGGATATTGGTCATACACATGGTCAGATACCATAAGATGGATTATTATTGTGAATAAATAATGTTGCCAAAGCGAATTTAGAGTTGATGTTTCCTATAGCTTTTGTATAAGGAGCATTACTAAATAAAAAAATATCGATCTGAAACTTGTGATTTTCAAGTTTTTAATATAGTCAAGGAGTGAGAAGTTATGGATATAATATCAGAAAGCCAGTATATCTTTGAAAAACAGGCGTTTAAAAAGCTGCTAATAGATGCTAGGATGCATGAAATAGTATATGCAGAAACATTTAGCTTAATATTTTATAATAAATATCCAGAGAATGATTGGATGCCTAAGAAAATGCACTTGATCATAGATGCTCCTTTTTGGGTAGGAGATAAAAGCAATTGGGAAAAGCTTATCCAAGAGGAGGGGATTATTGAAATGAAGGACAATATGATAGCTTATGAACTGGCAAATATCAGATATCATAATCTGATTGGAGTCCAAAAAATTGACTTTTTAGAAAAATATCTATGTATTTTTTTAGAAGGTGAAAAAGTATTGTCGATAGCATATGATAATGAGTCTGACTATGCGTGGATATTGGAAGATGATAAAGACCTTCAGGAAAGAGTAATAGTTGGCTGTGATGGGATTAGGATATTTTCAAGAAATATTCCTGTTGATGCTATATAAGAGGAATTTTGTGCTTTTGATTCTTGTGTCTTTATAGTTTCCACAAACATGTTTAGATGTTCATAACGATTTAATAGGTAAGGGCTTTTATTCAACAGGCAATGTCATTTAGTTAAGTAACTAGCCAACCAATTTATATTAGAGAAGATTCAAAAAATTACAATACTTATACTTCAAAATTGAACGATAAAGAGCTTAACTAAATGACATTGATTCAACAGGAACAACTGATAATGGATATGCTGTATACAAGGACAATAATGGACAATGTGTAACAATAAAACCAGATGGAGAAGTTATTCCAGATGAGATAAATGACCATACTACAGGGCATAACGTTGGCAGAATTAGTGTAGATGATTTTTATCCTGAACCATATAAATGGGTAGGGATTGCCACATGGATGAAGGAGAATTCTAAATGAATATTTTTGAACTGCCAAAATATCAATGGTGGGATTATATGGAGCGAATTGTAGAAAATGTAGATTTGAATGAAGTTACTATAATACAAAATAATCACATGATATTTGAATTTTTAAGTTGTTATAATGGAAAGTTATATGCAAATTTGGAATGCAACCAGATTTTTAAATGCTGTATTGAGAATCAAGCGCAAGAAGATGAAGAATTTGCTTATTTTATAGCAGATATTTTTGTTAAAGAATTAAGCAGAGATGAAATGGAAAGTTCTTTAAAATATTACAAGTATGGATATAATGTTTTATCTCCGGTAGATAAGTTATATTTAATTATGATTATTGGTAATTCGATTTGCCTTGATATTATCTGTGAAGAATTTACATTAACGAAAATAACGAAATAAAAGCATTTGTTGGAACTATGAAGAAATAAGATGTACAGCTTGTATAAGATATTTCTTCATAGTTTCCAAATAATAGTTGT
>Ga0137308_102769_pt1 | contig 10615 bp, 9 predicted proteins | sample Inofrocosms_June_FD_97181 | JGI IMG/M metagenome (GOLD analysis project Ga0137308, IMG submission 97181) | Mouse cecal microbial communities from Vienna, Austria - N-Acetylneuraminic and N-Acetylglucosamine D2O microcosms_June | ecosystem: Host-associated > Mammals > Digestive system > Large...
AAAATTCGATCAACACTTTTCTATACTTAAATAGCCTTATAACAGCAATTACACAAACCAAATACCTTATAAAAATGCTAAACAAGCCGCAATTATACGTAAGAAAAAATATCATTGAGACGGCAATTAGAATCAAGGAATTTTTCAAAAAAACAGCGCTGTCGTATATCTGTGAAATCCCATACGTTTTAGCAATAAGCCAGTGGAATGAAAATAATAGCAGATATGACGCCGCAGTTGTAAAGGCCGCTGCAACATAACCAAAAATGCCAATAAATACATAGTTAAGTACAATATTAATGATGGCACACAGAACAGTACCAGCGGATATCGTCGAGGTTTTTTTATGATAATATTCAATATTCGCTGGAAACGTATATAAAAACGCAAAAAACATTGCCAGGCTTAATGGAAATATTAAAGGAATTCCATCCCAATATTTTGAATCAATTATTATTTTACACGTTTCCGGCATAACACACATAAACCCGATCGTTGCCATCAGGAACATATCAATCATTGTCTCAGACTTCTTCCGTACTTCTAACTCAAGTTTGCTGTTAAGTTTAACAAAAACCCACGGACTCCATGCATTTTCAACCGCCCCTGCAAGTACTTGTATAACTGTAGAAATCGTGTAAATACAACTATATATCCCTGCATAAGAAGCCCCTGTCATTTTATTTATCATGATCCGGTCAAACTGATTTAGCAACGATTGTGAAAGGACATGAGGCATTAAAGGAATTCCAAGCGGGATAGCATATTTCAAAAAAAAAATGGTTAAAGAAGATACCATCCCTAATTACATTTCGTGAAAGAATTATTATTGAAATAATTATAAGCGGGCATGCAGAGCCTATTATTCTACCGAGATATCGTTGATTCGGAAAAACATAAACTATTAATAATACAGATAAAAGTACATTCCCAATTGTGTTAAAAAATGAATATACTATGTAACTCTTATACTTAAATTCAACATTTAACTTAACACCATATAAGTACAGCAACGCCGCACCAAAACTCTGCAAAATAAGCAAATTTGTCTCAAATTGATTGAGGCTCAAAAAATAACCGTTCAAGTACGTAATCCAATTAGCAGTTATCAGAACGATTATTGTGAATAAAAAACACAGTTGAGAAACAAAAGAAAAGTACTTTTCAAATTGATTATTTAAATCAATTTTAGCATTCTTGATTGTTCCGTACATACCAAGGCCGAATATGGCAGTAAAAATCTGCTCATAAGCTATGTAGTTATTATAATATCCAAAATCACCAGTTCCCATTATCCGTGTGAAAATAGGAAGTGAAAAAAACAATACGCCCTTAAGAAGGAAATTCCCTATAGTATAATAAACCCCAGCTTTTCCCGCCTGTGTATTAACGTCGTTTTGCATAATTTGATTATCACCTTACTTTTATTCTGTATTTTGCCAACCAGTACACAAATATTGAGACTAGCTCAAACCATATGAGTATTATTTCAATATTTGCCACTCCACCTGAAACCGATCTGCAAAGATATAGAATCAATATCACTAGTGGTACACAATAATCAGATTTTCTGAACTTCTTATCCAGGATACATATAATAAAACCTAATACCAAAGGTTCCAGTACAATACCCCACAATCCAAAATTAATATATCCTTCTCCAATAATAGTCGGTGTAACACCTCCTCCCGAAAAGGTCTGTTTAAGCGCTGTTTTTACCCACATGGTAAAGTCCTGTTGACTACCTGGAAGTAAAACCAGAAAATTCATGAAATATCTATATCCATACTGAAAAGGAACACTTTCAGGAAATGCTTTCAAAATATAATTTAAATTAATATCATTTACCGATATCACTCCCCACAAGCCCCAAAAAAAATCACTGTTTAATCCAGATATTTTTGCACGAAAAGCTCCATATATAGCCACAAATAGTACAGCAATAATCCCCAGCTGAATAATCGTCTTTCCTTTTATTGGTTTATAGCGATTGTGTATCATTAGGCATCCAATCAGTATTTCAGCTATCTTTGACCTTGATCCGGTAATTAACATTATGCCACTGCCAAGAACAATATATGGCCATATCCTTTTTATATTATACCGGATGTGACATTCATATAACACGAAGCTTCCAGGAATAATAAGAATCATAAGATAGATTAATACGCTATTTCCGCTTTGCATTAATATTCTATTATTCTCATAATCAGAAAAAATATATCTTATATTTGGTACAAGATATAATAAGCCAAAAATGCAGCCAATTATACATAATGCCTTACCCAGATTAAAAAGTGTATCTGGTTTGACCTTCTTATAGGAAGGGGTCCTGTATTTGAGAGGGAATAGTTCGACAATCAAACTGCCTACAACAAAAGTAGTCATCCCCAATGCAATATATTGCAATTCATTATCATCATAGAAATGGTACTTAATAATTTTCAAGTGTATCATTCCCAAACATAAAAATAACATATAGAAATATATGAATATACTAACTCCAGACAATGGTGCTTTGGTATAGAATAGACTGATACCAATCAATAATATGCAATAAACAGAAAATGCAATCATCTGAAAAGTATCACTCAGAAAACCATCCCTTAGAATAGTTAGCATAATAACACATAATACAACAATTATGATTTTTGAGTTTTTTATACGTGAGGCAACCATCTTCAATCCTTCTTCAAACCTTTCCAGGAAAAATGCTTATAACTGTAATTTAGAACCTAATATTTCGTCCCACTTTTCAGGTATAAAGTGATCATATCCACTTCCATGATGAAGTGTAATTTCACCATAATACAGTTTTTTATCTACTTCATAGAAATCAACTCTAACATACTTAAAGTCTTTTGCAATTATTGATGAAATCCTAATCATTTCTTCATAATTGTATGGGCGCTCTATCGGTGCACCTACTGCACCCGCATGTGAATTAGAGCTAACCCACTCAACATCCATCATTTTCCAATCCGGAGAATATATACTCCTATAATTGGTTCCTTCTCTATCTACTGCACAATATACAAACGCTAACTCACCATTCATATAGTGAAATTTATAATCATTTGGAATTCTTCCATTTTTATCAAGGAGTAACTTTTCTATAATAATTGCAGGCTTCACATTCTTGTATTGCCATTCCTGGCTAATCAAATAATAATTTGAACAGAGCCATCTTCTACAATCATTTCTTAATTGCTTTATGTTAACACTCTTTTTATTACGAATTATATGGTAGGAATCACTTCCACTACTACTCTTAATTACAAAAGGTTCATCTGGCAAAACATCAATTCTGATATCTTTCCAATCATATGTGTAAAATAGCAGTGGAACAAGATAAGATTCGTTATGTATCTTGTCAACCCAATATTTTCGTGAAGTTAGCTTGTCTGCACATATAGTATGAAAGTTTTCTTTAACATTGAGCTTTAACCATTGTATTTTTTCGTTTAACGTTTGAGGATGATCTAAATTCAATGGTTTGATAAATTTATATTTTTTCCATTTTCTTATAGTTTCACTCATAGCATATCTATCTTCTCCCAGAACTATATAGGGAATATAATATCTGATTAAATAGAATGCTTTATAAAGATAGTAGTTCTTAAACGCCTTTTTTATTAATTGTTTGATGCTCTTCATCATAAATTACCTCTTGATAATTATCATTTACCCAGGACTGGTGTTTGCCTTTAGAAATCACAATTTTTCTTTTGCACAAATCTAACACACTTTTATCAGACGCACTATCGGAGACGCCCAGAATATAATTTGGATCCATTCCTCTTTCATTCATAAAATACTTCAGAGCTTCTATCTTTACTTTTCCATTTATATCTTTATCCTCAAATCGGCCGACACTAACTCCGTGTACAAAGCAAAGTTTGCTTGCAATTATGCTATCAACACCGTACTTTTCGGCAAATAGATTTATATATTGATCGCAACCAGCAGATAATATGATTGTGTAGATACCCTGCCCTTTACATAAGGCCAAAATCTCCAATGATTTACTTATTAGTCTTGTAGTGACTATATTGTTATAGTAGATATATGCCTGATCTATAAAAGCTTTTTCATGTATTCCTTTTGTAAGGGCTACGAGCAGATGCTTATCGAAATAATAGTCATGCGCAAACATATTAATCATTTTTGTTATTATTTTTACAGTTTCTGTTACAAATTTATTTTTATAAAACCTATAACGCTCAGGTTTTTCCTTTTTTAATACGAGCTCAATAAACGGATTAAAAGTCTGAAAATCGGCTATTGTTCCACAAAAATCAAATAATGCAACTCTGTCCATTCATACACCTTTTTCACTCAAATATTTCAAGGAGTTTTTCCATATGTGATGATTCATCAAAATACTCTTCACAATATGCTCTTGCATTTTTTCCATGTCTAACAGTCAACTGCTTATCATTAACATATAGCATCATCTTTTCAGCAAGCTGCCTGCTATTTTTAGGCATAAACAAAAAACCTGTTTCATTATCAAAAACTAAATCTTTAAAGCATCCAATATCTGAAGCAATAACTGGCTTCCCATGTGCATATGACTCAATCAGAACATTGGGCATATTTTCATACCATATGGCAGGGCAAAGAACAGCCGTACACCGACTTATTAATTCGTCTAGTTTTTTGCCATGAACAAAACCTGTAAATTCTATTTTATCTTCAAGATGATTCTCTACTATATAATTCCATATTTCTTTGTCCTCTTCTGATTCCCCAATAACTCCTGTGATTTTCAATTTGTAATCCGTCTCAAGCAAATAGCTCATTGCTTTTACTGCATATATTGTACCTTTTTGATGAGACATCCTGCCACAAAACAAAAAATAATTATCATTTTTATAAATAGGAAGAACGGATAGATAATCAATAAAAGTTGGAATACAGACTATTTTTTTCCCATTTATTCCTCCTTCTATTAACTTATTCTTACTAAACTCACATGTTGACACAAAAAAATCAACATCGTCGAAAACATTTGTCCAATTATATATTTTCATTCCAAATACTCGCAGCATGGTTCCAAATATTGAACCTTTGACACACCGTTTTGCTAAAGCCTTGGAATAGTTGCCATGAATACATGCCTCACAAATATCGTTTTCACATAGGAAATCATATTTCGGACAAAACATGAAGAAATCAGAAATCCTATGTACGACTCTCACCCGTTCTTTTTTTGCTGCACGTATGATGGACGGTGAGAGATGATTTACCTCGTGTAAGATGTAAACAACATCTGCTTCTGTGGCCTGAATAAGCTTTCGAAGGCGTCTCTCTGCATCAAAATTCCAGGTAGAAGCCCGAATCATTCCCCATAAATTACCAAGCGTTTTCTTTGTATCCGAATACATGGTTTCTTTCGCTCTAGGTTTGGCAAAATATTTACTGTATTCTGTTTCTTTATTTTGAGGATTGTTAACAGAAAATGGAATTACTTCTATGCCTTTCCTTTTTGCTGCTTCCATGAAATTAAACATATAGCGTTCTGGACCGCCTGAAAGAAAATAGCGATAGTTTGCAACAATGACTTTCATACAAGTATCCCTTTCTCTTTACCACTACTCACAATAGTATTGTTTATACCATTCTACGAAGTTGTGTAATCCTTTCTTTATATCTATTTGGGGTCTAAACCCATAATCTTTTTCTAATGGTTCACTATCCGCATATGTGACCGGGACATCTCCTGGCTGCATACCAACAAGTTCCCGATGAGCTTCGAAGTCATAATCTATAGGTAATATACCAGTTTTTACAAGTTCCTCTTGCAAAACAGCTATGTACTCAAGTAGATTTTCCGGTTTTCCCCCACCTATGTTATAAATTGCATACGGTGGAATAGGAAGCCCATCTTGCCCGTTCTTTGTTTCTGGAGCCCCTTGTATTACTCGATATATTCCTTCAACTATATCGTCAATATAAGTAAAATCACGCTTCATATCTCCGTAGTTGAAAATCTTAATTTTGCCTCCCTTTGCGAGTGTGTCGGTCGCGGAATAGTAAAACATATCCGGGCGTCCAGCAGGTCCATATACTGTAAAGAAACGTAAGCCTGTTGATGGAATGTTATAAAGCTTACTATAACTGTACGCAAATAATTCAGCACTTTTCTTTGTAGCTGCATAAAGAGAAACCGGATGATCCACTTTATCATCGGTGCTAAACGGAACTTTCTTGTTTCCCCCATAAACAGAACTGGATGAGGCAAAAACAAAATGGTCAACTGGAAAATGACGGCATGCTTCTAACAAATTAAAAAAGCCGTTAATATTGCTTTCGATATAAACATCCGGATGGTTGATTGAATGCCTAACACCGGCCTGTGCTGCCAGGTTAATCACAATGGATGGATGGTAGATGGAAAAAATTTTATCAACCACTTCTTTATCCGCAATATTTCCTTTAGTAAAAAAATGTTTCACTGGACTATTTTTTTCCGCATCATCAATCAATCCAAGCCGATATTCTTTCAGTCCAATATCATAATAATCATTCATAGAATCTAGACTGATTATTATTCCCGATGATAACTCTTTCAATAATCTTAAAACCAAAAACGTGCCAATAAATCCTGGTGACCCTGTAACAAGTATGCTCCTTCCATCTAATTGAAGATTATTTTTCATATTACTCCTTAGATCCTTTTCTCACATAATTAGTTACTAATATTCTCTACCAATTCCACGATTAAACTCATATTCGTAACGTTCACAAATAAATTTCCACGTATAACACTCAGCAATTCGCTTGTGAGCTTTATCACCAAGTTCCTTAATCTCCTCTTTGCTCATAGCGTCAGCCTTCTCTATGAGTTTTCCCAGACTGCCTTCCTCCAAATTCCAATACAATGCGCCATCTTCTCCAACCTCACTATTGAAGCCACAATCGTATAGAAGGCTTAAATCAAGTGTTCCCATCGCCTCCAAAAGACTCGGATTAGTACCCCCTACGGAATGACCATGAATATAACCATACGCATTTTCACGGATTTTTTTCAGTAAATCCTGATCGTAGATACCATCTACAAATTTAATACGACTATCCTTTTCAAAATGGAACTGTTCTTTCAACTTCTCATAGAATTTGTTACCTTTTAAGCTTGCAGCCACAACTAAAGCTTTCTCTGTTTTAGATGCCATGAATTCACGCACGATAGTTTCATAGTTGTTTTCAGGAACCAAACGGGCAATATTCACATAATACTGCCCTGGCTGAAGATCCCATTTCTTATACCAGCCCACAATCTTAGGATTATCAAAAGACAGCGGAGATTTACTCGTTTCAGACCCATAGGCAATAAAAGTAGTCTTGGGGCTGAACTGTGCGAAATCTTCTTTTATGTACTTTTCGATATTAATACTATCACAGATAAGGAAATCAGCATGCTTTACACAGAGTTTTTCAGAATAACGCCAATAAGCTTTAATTGCTGCATTCCACTTAGCCCGCATCCATTCATGTCCATCAGGATTAACAACAAGCTTAACTCCAAGCTTGTGAATCTTACTAATATTGGCAGCAATCATCGGTCCAATTCGGCAGGCGCAGATAAAGATAATAGCATTCTCAATCTTATTTTTCTTAATAAAGTCAATCGCCCACTTTAACGACTTCCAATCATAGTAGACAGCACGAGCCGGTCCGATATTTGGGACTTTAATATGAAAACAGATTGCTCCATTATGTTCGTGTGTTCCCTCTATGAATTCACTTGGCTCAAACTGACAAGACACATAATACTGAATTGATTTATCTATTCGGTTCAAGGTGAGCTTCTCAATAAACGTTTCAAATCCGCCATAATTTGCAGGTATGCCTTTTGAACCAAGCAAAAAAATCGTTTTCTTCTTTTCACTCATTTGCTTCTCCACCTTAAGGGTATCAATCTAATTCCGGGAAATCATTCCGCCCCGGCACGCCTCCTAATTTAAATGTATCTGTGATCGCATTAGCATTCGTTTTTTATATTGTGTAAAATCATAGATATTACAGCAAAAATATCGTCCTCTTCATATTTATAATCTTTTTAGTTCTGTATCACATAACATCAGAATAATCTATCCGACCAGGTCTTTGGTGTCAGTTCATTCACAATCTCCAGCGGCAAATGATAAGTGAATGGTTTTGTTCCTCTCCGCTGAATATACTCAATCATTTCAGAAAGACCTTGTTCTAGGGTGTATTTCGTCTCATAACCCAAGAGCCTCCTTGCCTTATTTGCAGAGCACGTGGCAAGTCTTACTTCCTGCGGACGACCCTTCATATACACCGGATCAAGTTCAAAATCAAGAAGCTTAGCGATAGTTTTCGCAAGATGGTTGATTGTTACAAACTCCTCGTCCGGTCCAATATTGATAATCTCCCCGACCACATTGTCCTGGAAAGCCAGTTTCTTCAAACAGTCAATATCATCCTGAACAAAGGAGAAGCACCTCTTCTGTTCCCCATCACCATAGATAATGGGTTGGCGTCCCTGAAGCATGAGATTAATCATAATGGACGCAACATTGCGGAACGGATCGTCATACTTCTGACGAGGTCCAATGATATTATGAGGAACAGCAATAACTAATTCCATTCCGTGCACATCACACAGATTTCGAAGTACATTCTCGGCAGAAAACTTTGAAATACCATATGGATCCTGAGGCCTGCAAATCATATCCTCGGTAAAAGGCACAATCTCTTGTGTTCCATAACGTGCCATTGATGAACAATGAACAAACCGTTTCACATTATTCCTGATTGCGGCACTGGCCATCGACACGGAGTTAAGATAAGTATTCTCTGCAACAAGCTTTGGAGAAAACACTGATAATCCTTCATAAGCCGTACACGCTGTATGATATACAATATCTACACCCTTGAGGACTTCTTGCATCTTCTCAAGATTATTGCAATCTTCCTCATGGAATTCTACACCTTCTGGTACATTGTCCCTATATCCGCCAATCAGATTATCACATCCTGAAACCTCATGTCCTTGTACAAGCATGGCATCAGCAATATGGCTTCCAAGGAATCCTGCAACACCAGTAATAAAGATTTTCATTTGGCTTTTCTCCTCTACTCTAATCTCTCTGATAAATGTCTCTTGTATAAACCTTTTCTTTTACATCACTGAGGCAATCATCATATCGATTTGCAATTATAACGTTGCTTCTTTCCTTAAATGTTTCAATATCATTCATCACCTTATCTCCATAAAACTCACTTCCATTAGGAAGTGTCGGTTCAAAGATAACCACCTCCGCCCCTTGCGCTTTGAGTCTTCTTATAACCCCCTGGATAGCACTGTGACGGAAATTATCACTATTACTCTTCATCGTGAGACGATATATACCAACTGCAAAATGCTGACCCCCCATCTTGAAGTAGTCTTCCGCATCGACTTCAGCATTAAAACCTGCTTGCCGCAGGACCTGATCTGCTATGAAATCCTTTCTGATATGATTGCTTCTAACAATAGCCTGGATAAGGGCTTCTGGTACACCTTTAAAATTTGCAAGGAGCTGTTTTGAGTCTTTCGGAAGACAGTAGCCTCCATATCCAAATGAAGGATTGTTATAATGTATTCCGATACGTGGATCAAGGCAAACGCCTTCGATGATCTGTTGAGTATTGAAGCCCTTTATCTCTGCATAAGTATCCAACTCATTAAAAAAGGCGACTCGCATTGCAAGATATGTATTCGCAAAGAGTTTTATTGCCTCAGCCTCATTAAATCCCATGTAAAGAATTGGAACATCTTCTTTAATTGCAGCCTCTTGAAGAAGTTTGGTAAACATATGCGCTCTATTTGTTAGCGCTTCGTCCTTCTCATTCACACCAACGATAATTCGGCTAGGATAAAGATTATCATAAAGAGCATATGATTCTCTAAGGAACTCTGGACTAAAGATAATATTCCTTGTTTTAAATCTTTCTCTGATGCTCTCTGTAAAGCCTACTGGAATCGTTGATTTAATCACGATAAGTGCATCTTCATTCACTGAACGGACAGTTTGGATTACAGTTTCAACTGCCGAAGTGTCAAAATATTCCTTAACAATATCATAATTTGTTGGCGCAGCCACAATAACAATTTCGGCTTTCTTATAGGCTTTCTCAACATCTGTTGTCGCCCAAAGACCTGGATTGCTTCCTTCTCCAACATTGATTCTATTCTTCAGATAATCCTCCAGCTCAACATCCTGAATTGGTGATTTTCTTTGATTAACCATGTCGACCTTTTCCTTAACCACATCGACTACGGTAAGTCGATTATGCTGAGCCAGAAGTACCGCCAGCGAAAGCCCTACATATCCTGCTCCTGCAACTGCAATTTCCATCTTAATTTCTCCTTTTTTCATCTATGAAGTATTTATGATGACCATCAGAGTATTTCACTCTATTTCATTATTTCAACAAAGCGTCAATTCTCTGGAATCATCCCCACGCATTCTCATCAGGGGCACCAGGACTATCCACCAGACTTTCTTATATGGGTAACACATCCCCTGCTGGGCACATAAAAGCTATTGTCAAAATTCTGCTCACCCCTGCTCCCTCACCATTTCCTCCGCATACCTCCCCA
>Ga0137308_102770_pt1 | contig 10615 bp, 7 predicted proteins | sample Inofrocosms_June_FD_97181 | JGI IMG/M metagenome (GOLD analysis project Ga0137308, IMG submission 97181) | Mouse cecal microbial communities from Vienna, Austria - N-Acetylneuraminic and N-Acetylglucosamine D2O microcosms_June | ecosystem: Host-associated > Mammals > Digestive system > Large...
TTCACCACTTTCGGAGCGCCATACGGTAAGGAATTTCGCCCTCTGCGCAGGGCGATCAAAGGGACAAAGTCCCTTTGGGAACCTTATACTAATCTCTGTTTTGACTGTAAACAAAATATAACAAAGTCTACAGTCAAAACAGAGTTACACCCTAAACACTAATACCGGTTTAAAAAGCCATTTTATCCACTTTTTAAACCGATATTAGTATTACTTCCTTTTTGCATCACAAAAAGGAAGCGAAAAAAAAATTTATAGTTTCTTAACAGCCATTAAAATTTATACGATGTAAACGCACCCCATAAACAAAATTTCCCCATTAGCATCCGTAATCGCAAAAATAAACGGTTTATCCAATACAAAATCCACATCCTCATAATCGGGCGGCCCTCCCATTGCGCCCACAACTGCGTTAAACGCGGCGGCGGTACAGCCTTCCTCATCTATAACAACCCTCGCTGCGTGCTCCGCTTTATTTATATACACCCCCTCCGGCTTCTTTAGAAGCGGCGAAAAAACCGCTCCGCCGCTGTCGAACACGTCCGTCACACCAAGCGACTTAATTTTGGCTGTTCTTTTCCCATCGCTTTTCTGCTCCTCAGTCTCTGCGGAACCTTTTACATCTATTTTTTGCCGGTATCCAAAACCGTTTTTTCGGACAGTCCGCCCACCGCGTCACTTATTTTAGCGGCCTTTTTTTATCCAAATTCTTGTTCATATTTTTTTCATAAATGCACAGACTTTCTTTTTACATTATTGCATTTTTTTACCTATAAGCGTAATAACAAGCATTTTACAAAATACACCCCTCTTTCTCAAGCCTTTTCCTTAAGCTTTCCCTTGTTCGGAATAGACTGCTTTTAACCTTCCCCTCGCTTACACCCAGACAATATGCAATTCTCTTTATGCTGTCGCAAAAGTAATAGCGCATAACGAAAATATCTTTCGTCTCTTCTTTTTGTTCATTAATAAAATCATTTATGAACAAAGCAAGAGCAGACACCTCCGCCCGGTTTTCCGGATTTTCCGACACACTCGTAGCCAGATCGGGAGTATTGGGTACACATTCCATATGCTCGTCAAGAGAAAGCTCATATTCAGACCCCGCTCTCTTCCCACTGAATTTTCGGCGAAGCCTGTCAATGGAAATCCGCCGTGTAATCTTACCTAAAAAGTATTTTAACGATACCGGATTATCGGGGGGAATGGCGTTCCACGCCCTGAAATACGTATCGTTAACGCATTCAAAACCGTCCACTATACTGTTCAGTATATTCATAGATATGAACAACAAGTACGAAGAATATTTGTTTTCGGTTTCTCTGAGAGCATTTTCATTTCTTGCGCAATAAAGCTCGATTATTTTGTTGTCGTCCATTGATGTACACCGTTCCTGATACTAATTTTTGAAACCGTTGAATTAGTGTTTAGGGAGCCACCCTTTTTAAACCGATATTAGTATTAAACGCATAAAAGCAAGTTTGAACATAGTTCAAACCAAAATATTTGCTCTAACAAAACGATTTTGCAAGCATTGCATGTATTGCTTGCTTTCCCTTTCACTATAATTATACCACGCAGTCAATCCACTTCGCTCCCATTTAATACTGTTAACCAATTAAAAATTGGAAAAATGGTTTTTAATTGGTTAACAGTGTTTCGGGTGTAATAACCATTTTGACTATGATTTTATCCTGTGTCAAAATGGTTATTAGTATAACTCAATCATAATCCCGCTCAATCTCTCCCATCTCAATTAGTTAAAATCGTCCCTACTCCTATAGATGCCAAACCGAAATGGCATGCGGGTCTACAATATATCAAACCAAGCAAGTTGTCTCATTTCTCCTCAAAGCCCCTTCATTATATAATAACGCAAAAAAAACAAAAAGTTTCAAAAAAACAAAAAAAATTACATTTTTGTAAATTTACTGCCAACAAACAGTTTCAAACAAGGCAAAAATTTTTAAAAACCTATCCTATAAACGTTCATTTTACTTGAAAAAAAAGAAAAAATATGCTATAATTAACTATACTATTTATAATAGGGTTTAAATAATCGGACTGTTACAAAAAAACGCCTGATACTAATCTTTGGTGAAGATATAAAAAATAGATTGGTGTCTATGGTGCAATCTTTAATCAGCCCTACAACTTGATTAAAGATTGGTATGAAAGGAAACCGCAGATGAACGACGAAACCAAAGTAGAACACGCTTACGGCGCGGAGGACATACAGATACTCGAAGGCCTTGAAGCGGTAAGAAAGCGCCCCGGTATGTACATCGGCTCCACCGGCCCCGGCGGACTTCATCACCTTGTGTATGAAATAGTGGACAACGCCATAGACGAAGCCTTGGCAGGCTACTGTAACGAAATTAAAATAAAAATTCTTCCCGGAAACATAATAGAAGTAACCGACAACGGCCGCGGAATACCCACAGGCATTCACCCTAAGGAAGGTATAAGCGCCGCCACAGTAGTGTATACTATCCTTCACGCGGGGGGAAAATTCGGCGGCGGCGGCTATAAGGTTTCCGGCGGACTCCACGGCGTAGGCGCAAGCGTTGTAAACGCCCTTTCCGAATGGCTGGAATTAACCGTTTGCGACGGAAAGCATATTCATTTCCAACACTTCGACAGAGGTCATTACACCGAACAGCTTAAGATAATAGGCGACACCGACAAAACCGGCACAACGGTAAAATTCAAAGCCGACGGCGAGATCTTCCACGATGTTAATTACGATTACGACACCCTTCTGGATCGTATGAGAGAACAGGCTTTCCTTAACGGCGGGATAAAAATAGAGCTTTCCGACCTTAGGGACGAGGAAAGCGAAGGAAAAAAAAGAAGCGAAAGCCTGAAATACGACGGCGGAATAGTGGAATATGTGGACTGGCTTCAGGAAAAACGCGGAGCCGAACGCCTTCACACGGACATAATCTATATAAAAGACGTTATGGACGATATAATGGTAGAAGCGGCATTCCAGTACAACACCGATTTCAACAGCGAGGCCTTCAGATCATTCGCCAACAATATCCACACAGTAGACGGCGGCACCCATGAGCTTGCCTTTAAAAGAGCGCTGAACAAGGTAGTTAACGACTTTGTAAAAAAATACAAGGAAAAGGAAAACGAAAAGAAAAAGAAGTCCAAAAGCAAAAAAGACGAGGATAAAAAGGACGAATTTACCGCTATCAGCGGCGAAGCCATAAGGGAAGCCATTAACGCCGTTATCTCCGTTAAGCTTCCCGAATGCGAATTCGAGGGTCAGACCAAAGGAAAACTGGGAAATCCTGAGGTAGGCCCGGCAGTGTACAAAATAGTAAGCGAAAAGCTGACCTATTATTTCGAGGAACACCCCGACACTGCACAGGCAATAGTAATTAAAGCAATAAACGGGCAAGCGGCGCGGGATGCGGCAAAAAAAGCCATGGAAGCAAAACGCAAATCGGCGGCCGACGGCGCGGGGCTTCCGGGAAAATTGGCGGACTGCTACGACAAGGATATACAAAAAACCGAAATTTATATCGTTGAGGGAGACTCGGCGGGCGGCTCCGCCAAACAGGGCAGAAACAGCCGCTATCAGGCCATTCTCCCCCTGTGGGGAAAAATGCTAAACGTGGAAAAAGCAAGAGTTGACAAGGTTTATAACAACGAAAAGCTTATCCCGGTGGTAAAAGCCTTGGGTACTGGAATCGGGGACGATTTCGACCTTACAAAGCTGAGATACGGCAGAGTCGTTATAATGGCCGATGCCGACGTAGATGGAGCACATATCAGAACCCTTTTGCTGACCTTCTTTTTCAGGTTTATGCGCCCTCTTGTGGAAGAAGGTCATGTGTATCTTGCGCAGCCTCCTCTGTTTAAGGTAAGCAGGGGCAAGCAGGTAAGATATGCTTTCTCGGACGACGAAAGAGACGATTATATAAAAGAACTTCAGGGGGAAACCTCCGCCAAGGTGGACGTACAGCGCTACAAAGGCTTAGGTGAAATGGATCCCTCCCAGCTCTGGGAAACCACAATGAATCCCGACACCAGAACAATGCTTCAGGTAACTCTCGACGATGCCGCAAAGGCTGACCTTACCTTTTCTATTCTTATGGGAGACAAGGTGGAACCGAGACGTGAATTTATCGAAACCAATGCCCAGTATGTGGAAAACCTTGATATATAAGAGATTGTTTGAAAAATCGGAAGCACCGTCTTTCCCTCTATTTTCAAACAAGATTAAATATTGGTATAATGTATCAAAATCACTCCCGCCCAAAAAGGAGTAAAATCAATGAACAGTAAACGATCAAACGAAAAAATAATTCAAATCTTATCGGAAATGCAGCCCATTCACGAGGAAACCGACGAAGAGCGTGAACACCGGGAAAAAATGGCGGAAGAAGCAATAAAAAATGTTGCCGAAGAAGCCCCGTTAGCTTTTCCGAGAAAGGTAGCGGGAATAATCTGCGTATCTCTGTGGCTGTTTTCCCTTATCGCACTAATGTTCGGATTCGGTGAAATAGGCGTACTGCTCCCCTTTATGCTTTTATCATTGGGAGCGGTAAGCGGACTAAATATTCCCGTTTTTTTTAAAAAAGGAAAGATATTCGACGTAGTCGTAGCAGTAATAGCCTGCGCGGTATGCGTATTGTTTGCATTGGGAATCCTCTTTGTAGGCGGAAATCGCTGAACGCACATACAAATTTACGGCACAAAAATGAAGCAAAAAATAACCGCTGCCTGATATCCCGCGCCTCTTAAGCGGCAAGGGTTTATGAGACTTTGCAGGCAAAGTCTTTTCATTTCTCGGTTCAGCGGGGGATTTTTATCCCTACTGAACCTCGGAATTGCTTTCATACTAATTGAAAATCATATTGCAGACAAAATTTTAACAGTGTCAAATTCCGGCAGCTTGTTAAAGCTGCGCTTAAAAACGCCATTGCGGTAAACCGCAAAAAAGCCCTCTGCGGGAGAAAGGACAATACCACCAAAATGGAAAAATTTGTAATAAACTACACCAATACCCTCCCCGAAATAGAAACGGGCTATAAACTCTTCCAGCGCAAATATATGCTCAAACGCAGCATAATCTTTACCGTAGTATATTCCATAGCTGCCGCAATCGGAATAGACTTTTTAGTACACAGCATAATGGAAGGCAATTACGGCAATATGCCCGGCTACATATTATTGGTAATAGGTCTCGGCATGATATTCTCCACATGGGCGCGCCCCTACTACGCCAGAAAAAAGCTTATGAAAACCCTTGAAAGCTTCGGCGACGAAAAATATTCCGCAAAATTTGAGGACACAAGGATAATAATAGATACCGAAATTCTCCCGGAAGAGGAAACCGAAACCGTAGCCGTAACTCCAAACGGGGTAATGACCATGGATCAGGATATGGAGATCCCCGAAGAACAAAAAATAACCCACGATAAAACCAAAATAGAGCTCCGATCAAATACTTTGGATTCAATGGAAACAAACGAGCTGTTTCTGCTCTTTCTTAACCGCTCTCTTATCTATATCTTCCCCAAAAGATGCCTTGACGAAGAGCAAATAAACAAGATAAGAGCTTACTTTGAAGATAAAAATATCTGAAATAAATCTCAACAAAAAGGAATAAAAAAATGGACGAACAGCAGACCTCAACAGAAAAGCTCATACAGGTTGACATCGACAAGGAAATGAGAGATTCTTTCCTTGAATACTCAATGTCGGTAATAGTACAAAGGGCTCTCCCAGACGTAAGGGACGGATTCAAACCCGTACACAGGCGTATAATCTATACCATGGACGAAGCGGGTAATACCTACGAGCACCCATACCGTAAGTGCGCTTATACCGTCGGCGAGGTTTTAGGTAAATATCACCCCCACGGAGACGCTTCCGTATATGACGCCATGGTAAGGTTAGCCCAGGATTTCAGTCTTCGTTATCCCCTTGTGGACGGTCACGGAAACTTCGGATCCATAGATGGAGACCCACCGGCCGCCTACCGTTATACCGAAGCCCGAATGAGCAAAATCGCGGGCGAAATGATGTCGGATATCAATAGGGATACGGTGGATTTCGGCACCAACTACGACGACAAAATACCCGAACCCAAAGTACTCCCCAGCCGCTTTCCCAATCTTCTGGTAAACGGAAGCACCGGCATAGCCGTAGGAATGGCCACAAATATTCCCCCACATAATTTAAGAGAAGCCATTGACGCTATAAATATGGTGATAAACGATAGAGATATCCCGCCAGAACAGCTTATGACCGTCATAAAAGGCCCCGACTTCCCCACCGGCGGCATAATTATGGGCAGGGCGGGAATAAGAAGCGCATATATGACAGGCAGAGGCAAAATTATTTTAAGAGGAAGAGCGGAAATTGTCGAGGAAAAAACCCATACCAGAATAGTGGTTACAGAAATCCCCTACATGGTAAACAAATCGAGACTGCTGGAAAATATAGGAAATCTTATGCGGGACAAGCGTATCGAAGGCATCTCCGTGCTTCGCGACGAAAGCGACAGAAACGGTATGAAAATCGTTATGGAGCTTAAAAGAGACGCCAACGCAAACGTGGTTCTGAATAAGCTGTATAATTATACCCAGCTTCAGGACACGGTAGGCGTTATCCTGCTTGCATTGGTGGACGGTCAGCCCAAAATACTCACTCTTAAAGAAATTATTGCAAATTACATCGACTTCCAGACAGAAGTTATCCGCCGCAGAACCAATTACGACCTGAGAAAGGCTAAGGAAAGAGCCCATCTGCTTCAAGGCTTTATGCTGTGTATAGACAATACAGACGAGGTAGTATCTATTCTCCGCTCCAGCAAAAACATTCCCGAAGGCAAGGAAAGGCTGATGGAACGCTTTAAGGAAGCCGATCTGTCCGATCTCCTTCACCGTGCCATGGACGATCAATACAAGGATATTGTTTTTGAGCACACAATCGGGCTTTCATCCGAACAAGCCGACGCTATCGTACAAATGCGTTTAGGTCAGCTTACCGGTCTGGAGCGGGAAAAAATCGAGTCTGAGCTGGCCGAGCTTATGAGCAGGATAAAGGAGTATATGGCCATACTTGCCGACGAGGGAAAAGTGCTTAAAATTATCTCCGACGAGCTGGAAGTAATAAAGAAAAAGTACGGCGACGAAAGACGCACAAGCATAGAGGACGTAAGCGGTGAGGTGGATATAGAGGATCTTATCCCCGTGGAGGAAAGTGTTATCACTTTCACTAACATAGGATATATCAAGCGCCAGCCAATAGAAATATACAATACCCAAAAAAGAGGGGGCAAGGGCGTAAGCGGAATGAAGCAAAGGGACGAGGATTTTATAGAAAGCGTCTTTGTCGCTTCAAGTCACGACGATATTCTCTTCGTCACAAATATGGGAAATATGTATAAGCTGCGCTGCTATGAAATCCCCGAAGGCGGAAAGCAAAGCAGAGGAATTAACGTAGTCAATATCTTACAGCTTTCAGAGGGTGAAAGAGTAGCGGCTATGATGAAAACCTCGGATTTCGCGGAAAATAAATTCTTTATCTGCATAACTAAACAGGGTAAAATAAAGCGCACTCCCCTTTCCGACTATAAAAATCTCCGAAAGGGCGGTTTAAGGGCGGTAGGCCTTGACGATGGCGACGAAATAGCGGCGGCTTATCTTACGGAGGGCGACAGTCATGTGGTGATAGGCACAAGAAACGGTATGGCGATAAACTTCCTTGAAACTGATATCAGGAGTATGGGAAGAACCGCTCACGGCGTAAGAGCTATAAAGCTCCGCGAAGGAGACAGCATAGTGGGCGCCTGCAAGGTTTACGATGAAAATATGACCATACTCACAGTAACCGACAAGGGTATGGGTCGCCGCTGTCAGGTCACCGATTACAGAGTACAGAAGCGGGGCGGCTTCGGAATACTGAACTACAAAGCAAACGAAGAAAAAGGCTTTGTTTGCGGTATAAGAGCGTTAGGTACGGACGACGACGTTATTCTGATAAACACCGACGGCGTTATAATCCGAATAAGAGCCAACGATATAAGAGTAATGGGAAGATACGCCACCGGAGTAAGAGTAATGAGACTTTACGGGGACAGTAAGGTAGTGGCCTTTACCAGAACGGAGCACGATGATACTCAGGAAACGGAACAGGTTGAGGAAGCCAACGAGGAGGATATCAGAGAAGCCGAGTTGGAAGAAAAGAACGAAATCCTGACGGAAGAGGAAAACGACGCCGAGGAAACCGAAGAAGAATAACCTCCCTTAGCTGCCGCATAAATATTATACTAATCTTTGATCAAGGTATAGACAAAATAATAAAGATGATCAAAGATTAGTGATTAGGGTTCAATCTTTAACCAAATCTACAACTTGATTAAAAATCGGTATCAATCGAAACAATAACAACTCCAAGGAGGACATAAAATGAAAGTAATCCTGATAAACGGCAGTCCCCGCGAAAAAGGCTGCACCTACACCGCCCTTTCCGAAATCGAATCTACTCTGATTAAAAACGGAATAGAAACCGAAATATTCCAATTAGGAAACAAACCCATACAAGGCTGTATAGGCTGCGGCTCCTGCAAAAAAAACGGACAATGCTTTAATACGGACAAGGTAGCTGAATTTCTTGAAAAAGCCGAATCCGCCAACGGCTTTATTTTCGGTTCCCCCGTTCACTACGCCGCCGCCAGCGGTTCCTTAACATCATTTATGGACAGAGCTTTTTATTCCGGCGGAAGCAAGCTCGAAGGTAAGCCCGCCGCCGCAATAGTAAGCTGCCGGAGAGGCGGCGCTTCCTCCACATTCGACCAATTAAACAAATATTTCACCATAAATTGTATGCCCATTGTCGCCTCCCAATACTGGAATCAAGTACACGGAAACACCCCGGAAGAAGTAAAGCAGGACGAAGAAGGCCTTCAAACAATGCGTACTTTAGCCAACAATATGGCGTGGCTGCTTAAGTGCATTGAAGCGGGAAAAGAAAAAGGAATAACCTTCCCCGAACGGGAAACCGTAATACGCACCAACTTTATAAGATAAAATAAAAAATCCCTCAAGGCTTATTCGCCCGAGGGATTTTATTTTATACTAACCAGATATTAAAAGATAATTGATATGATAACAGTTATAAAATTTATTTGCTACAATTAACCCGTTATACTTGTAACACTTGCATGGATTTCCTCAACAACCGTAAACACATCGTTAACACTGTTGCTGATATCTGTGGTACTCTGACTCATCTCGTTAACAGACTGCAACGTAGCATTGGCGGTATCGTTCGTACCCTCAACACGTTTGGCAATGTCTTCAACACTGCTGTTGATGCTTTCAAGATTGCGGGATATGGTCTTTGTATGCTCTTCTGCGCGCTTAACGGTCTCATCCGACCTCACCGCCAAAGTGCGTATCTCGTCCGCGACAACCGCAAATCCTTTGCCCGCCGCACCTATGTTGGCAGCCTCAATGGAAGCGTTAATAGCCAAAATATTGGTCTGTTCCGCAATATTCTTGATATCCTTAAGAATTTTATTGTAACCTCCGATACCGGTGCTGATTTTTTCGGCTGAACCTATAATATCGTCAACCGCACGGTTGATATTCACAATACTCTTCTGAAGCGCCTTCATTTCGTCTACAATAAGCTCGTTTTTATCCTTATTCTCACTGGAATGAGTGGCAATAGGTCCAACCTTCTCCTGAAGGGTTTTAAGTTCTTCCTTGATCTCCTGTACCGAAGCGGAAAGCTGACTGTGTTCGAGTTCAACTTCTTCCTTAAGCTTGTTGATATTCTTCTTTTCAAATACTATGCAGTTTTCGGGAACATTATTGCCGATATGAATGGATAACGCCATATGACGGCAACTACTGTAACCGCAGGCGTGACAGTTCAGTGATCTTTCTTCGTCGGTATATTTTCCCATACGGTTGAATATCTCGTCCAACTCCTTCTCGGTAGGAGGCGTAGTGGTGGCGCGGTTTTCGTAAGTCCTTAAAAAATCCTCCAGCTTCAAAGTCTTGAACAGATTGGCATGAAGACGTTTTTTAAGTGAATTTTTTTCCGTCCATCTCTTAGCACTGGACATAATATCATTTGCGCTGAAAGAACTCAAATTTTCTCTCGAACCCGCTCCGGAGCTGCATCCAAATTCACATGACAATATGTCGTAAACTACGGGAAGCTTCGTAGTTGGAGTTTTAAGATATTCGTCAAGATCATCGTATACCTTCGAAGCGCCCTCGGAAGTCATAACGTTGAGCCCGGGCTGATATACCTGAAGGCAGTCCTTAAGACCGCCCGGCAGCGGATAAAACGCTCCGTCATATCCACGGGTTCCAGTAAATTCAAAATCACAGTAACCGTTTTCAAAAATTATCTTATTTGCCTTAAAGAAATCTCCTAATTTTCTGAAAGTAACGTTATGGGAAATTATTTCGGTATTGACAAACTCGTCCCCCTTGGCAAGACAAGGAGTAAGTCCGATAAGAATATCGTCATTCTTAAGATACTTTCTTATGTATATTGCGGAACATAGCAACGGACTCTGTACCGGAGAAAGTTTTGGAAGCAAATCACTTTTATGCTTCTCGGCATAATT
>Ga0137308_102421_pt1 | contig 10597 bp, 9 predicted proteins | sample Inofrocosms_June_FD_97181 | JGI IMG/M metagenome (GOLD analysis project Ga0137308, IMG submission 97181) | Mouse cecal microbial communities from Vienna, Austria - N-Acetylneuraminic and N-Acetylglucosamine D2O microcosms_June | ecosystem: Host-associated > Mammals > Digestive system > Large...
AAACCACATAAGCAGATGATTTGGAGGTTTGGGATGAGAAGGAGAAGAACCAGAAGCAGACACAGAGGGTACCGAGGATGGACTGTTGGGATAGCGATACTGTTAAGCGTTATGGTAATTGGTGTTGGGATATGGGGAATTGTGCGCTGGAGTCAGGAACGGAGGATAAAAAAGCCAGAAGAATTATTGGCGGAATATATGGAGTATCTCTCAACTGGAGAATATGACAAGATGTATGAGATGCTCAATCTGGAAGCATCTGACAACGTGGACAAAGATACCTTTATCAATCGTAACTCGGCCATCTATGAAGGGATGGAAGTGGCAAATCTGGTGGTGGAGATTACAGGATATGACAAAAAGCGACAGGCAGTTTCCTATCAGACTTCTTTTGATACGGTGGCCGGGGAGATAAGCTTTGAGAATGAAGCTATTTTTTTAAAAGGAGAAGAAGGATATGGTTTAATTTGGGAGGATGGATTGATTCTGCCAGGGCTTCGTAAGACGGATAAAGTTCGGGTGTCTACAACACAAGCAATACGAGGACAGATTCTGGATAGAAATGAACAGGTGCTTGCCGGGCCTGGGATAGCATCTTCTGTGGGGATAGTGCCTGGAAAACTTACGGACCGCGAAGCGGCAGTGGCAGAGGTGGCAGCGCTTTTGGGGATGCAGCCAGAAGACGTGGAGAAAAAATTGTCAGCAAAGTGGGTCAAGGAAGATTATTTTGTGCCGCTTAAGACCGTTCCTAAGATTGATGAGATTGAATGGCTGATTCCATTAGAGACAGATGAAGAGATTGAGAGGGAGAAAGAGCGTCAGGAGAAACTTTTGGAGATTCCAGGTGTCTTAATCTCTGATACAGAGGTTCGAGCATATCCATTAGGAGAAGCAGCAGCACATCTGGTTGGGTATGTACAAAATGTGACAGCAGAGGATTTGGAGAAGCATACAGGAGAGGGATATACAGCGAACAGCGTTATCGGCAGAAATGGGATGGAGGGTCTGTTTGAGAAAGAGTTAAAGGGGCAGAATGGATGTCGTATCTATGTGACAGATGAAGAAGGAAAAGAAGTCAAGGAATGGGTGTCTGTTCCAGTACAGGATGGACAAGATATAAAGCTGACCATAGATGCCAGCCTTCAAAGAGCGTTGTATGCACAGTATCAGGCAGATAAGAGTTGTTCGGTGGCGATGAATCCGTATACTGGAGAGGTGCTTGCGCTTGTCAGCACGCCTTCCTATGACAACAATGATTTTATCCTGGGGCTTTCAGGTGAACAGTGGACAGCGCTTAATGAGGACGAAGCGCAGCCTCTATACAACCGTTTCCGGCAGACCTTTTGTCCAGGTTCTTCTTTTAAGCCGGTGACTGCGGCAGTTGGGCTTACTTCGGGGGCGATTGACCCAACAGAGGATTATGGAAAGGTAGGGCTTAGCTGGCAAAAAGATTCGTCCTGGGGAAATTATTATGTGACCACGCTTCACACATATGAGCCAGTGGTGTTAGAAAATGCATTGATTTATTCGGATAATATCTATTTTGCAAAGGCAGCACTTAAGATTGGGGCAGAGGAGCTTGAAAAATCACTCTCCCATCTTGGCTTTGGGGAGGAGATTCCTTTTGAGATTGTGATGGGTAAATCGCAGTATGCAAATGGAGAGCATATCGAGAGCGAAGTGCAGCTTGCAGACAGTGGTTATGGACAGGGACAGATACTTGTGAATCCTCTACATCTGGCTTGCATCTATACAGCATTTTGTAATGAAGGAGATATGATAAAGCCTTATCTGGTATGGCAACAAGAAGCAAAAGCCGAGGACTGGATAGCAGGAGCATTTTCTAAAGATGTGGCAGATAAAGTGCTAGAAGGCGTGAAGAAAGTGGTAAATGATTCTCACGGAACCGGATACGGCGTACATCGGGCGGACAGGGTGTTGGCTGGCAAGACAGGGACAGCAGAGATTAAGCTTTCCAAAGAGGATACGGAAGGGACAGAGCTTGGTTGGTTTGCCGTGTTTACACCGGAGGCAGACGAGGAGAGACCGCTTCTTTTAATTAGTATGGTGGAAGATGTAAAAGGCAGAGGAGGAAGCGGGTATGTGGTGGATAAGAGCCAAGAAGTATTAAATGCCTGGTTTGGGGAATAGGTATAATAAAATGGAATACCTAAGGACAGGGAAAAAGTAGACATTGGTCAAAAATTGTCATATAATTTGAGTGTTGAAAATCCCAGAAGTAATTCTGGATGTTGCAAGTTCCGAAAGGATTGATAGAGAAACCGGTGTAAATCCGGTACGGTCCCGCCACTGTGACAGGGAGTGTGTGCAGAAGATGCCACTGACGAAAGTTGGGAAGGCCTGCATGGACGATGATCTGGAGTCAGGAGAACTGCTTGCAATGGATAAGTGTGTCTTACGGCAGATAAGAACTCTTACATAGCGGTGTGCAAGAAAAGAACCGGGAAGTGGTTTCCGGTGTTTGTTCGCATGTATTTAAGAAGGAAAAGCAGCCTGTAAGATAACAGACTGCTTTTTTGATGGGGAAATATCCGGGAATTTTCCGTAGATAAAAGGAGTCTGCAAAAGGAAATGATGGATGTGGAGGTGTTGAGTGTTTGAGCAAAAAGCAATTTGGAAGACGGCTTTTACAGATTGTGCTTGTACTGTTTGGCATTAGTTTTCTGACGTTTGGATTGACGTATCTGTCCCCTGGAGACCCGGCAGAGATTATGCTGACAGAGTGCGGAAATCTGCCAACGCCAGAGCTTTTGGCGAAGACTAGGGCGGAGCTTGGTCTGGACAAGCCGTTTGTGGTGCAGTATGGAAATTGGCTTTTGGGCGTACTGACAGGAGATATGGGGCAGTCGTATTCGATGAAAGTTCCGGTGGTGACAAAGCTTGTCAGCTGTTTTTGGCCGACTTTTTGGATGTCACTTTTGGCACTTTTGATAATGGTACTTATCTCAGTACCGTTGGGGGTGCTCTCGGCGATTCGGCAGAATTCCTGGGTGGACTATATTGTGCGAGGGATTACGTTCTTTGGCGTATCAGTTCCGAGCTTTTGGATTGGTCTGATGCTGCTTAGCTTTTTTGGTGTAAGGCTTCGGTGGGTGAATGTGGCAGGTGGAAATACAGATTTTAAATCCATGCTTCTGCCAGCGGTGACACTGGCGATTGCGATGGCAGCTAAATACACCAGGCAGGTGCGCACTGCTTTTTTGGAGGAGCTTCGTCAGGACTATGTGACAGGAGCCAGGATGCGCGGAATCCGGGAACAGGAGATTTTGTGGAAACATGTGTTGCCAAATGCACTTCTGCCTTTGGTGACACTTCTGGGGCTTTCTCTTGGAAGTCTTCTGGGAGGAACTGCGGTGGTGGAGATTATCTATAACTGGCCGGGAATGGGGAGTATGGCAGTAAAAGCGATTTCTTGTCGCGACTATCCACTGGTTCAGGGGTATGTACTGTGGATTGCGATTCTCTATATGGCAATTAATCTGATTGTGGACCTCTCTTATCATCGTCTGAACCCAAGACTTAGGGAGGGAAGATAAGATGAAGGTAATACAGTTTTTAAAAGAACACAGGCAGTTTACGCTGTTTGGAGTGTTGGCAATCGGTGTGATGCTGGTGGCAGTGTTTGCGCCGTTTCTTGCGCCCAAAGACCCTTTGGATGCTGTGATGTCTGACTCGCTTTTACCACCTGGAGGAGAGTATCTGTGTGGTACAGATAAGCTTGGGAGAGATGTACTCTCAAGAGTTATCTATGGCACCAGAACATCGCTTATTATGACCTTGTGCCTGGTGTTGGTTATCTTTGTCGTAGGTACGACGCTTGGTGTGCTGGCTGGATATTTTGGCGGTATGATAGACGGACTGATTATGCGGATTGCTGATATGATGATTTCTTTTCCGGGGCTGGTGCTTGCGATTGCGATTGCAGGTATGCTGGGACCGAATATGGTCAACGCAGTCATTGCGATTGCGGTGGTAAGCTGGACCAAATATGCAAGGCTGGCAAGAAGTCTGGTGCTTCGTATTCGGAAAAATGTCTATATAGAGGCAGCGGTTGTGACTGGAACCACGACTCCTAAGATACTGCTTCGCTATATACTGCCAAATATGGTGACAACTCTGATAGTGACAGCAGCGGCAGATATCGGGACGATGATGTTAGAGCTTGCAAGCCTTTCCTTTTTGGGCTTTGGAGCGACAGCACCCACACCAGAGTGGGGCCTGATGCTTAATGAGGGAAGAACCTATCTAGCCAAAGCACCATGGCTTATGACCTACCCGGGGATTGCGATTATTATTGTAGTGGTGATTTTTAATATGTTAGGCGACAGTATTCGGGATATTTTAGACCCAAGACAGGAGTAGAAGAAGGAGAAAAAGATGAAGTGTAAGATTGTGAAGAAATTAACAATTGGGATTTTGACCGTTGCCGTGACGGCGGTGCTTGCAACAGGATGTGGTGGTAATTCTTCAGATGCAGGTACAGAATCGGGGGATTCTGAGGCACAGGGGACTTTGGATTCTGGCGAAGGAAAAAGCATTACGATTGGGGTTACCAGTTTTGCAGATACTTTAGAGCCAACAGAGCAGTATTTTAGTTGGGTAATATCCAGATATGGCATAGGAGAGTGCCTGGCACGTTTTGATGAGAAGGGCGAGATGGTGCCATGCTTGGCAGAGAGTTGGGAGAACAGTGAAGATGGTATGACCTGGACCTTTAAGCTTCGCGAGGGTGTGAAGTTCTCCAATGGCAACGAGATGACGCCGGAGGCTGTCAAGGCTTCTCTTGAGCGCACCATTGAAAAAAGTGACCGTGTGCCGGAGTTTTTTGACCTGTCAAGTCTTACGGTTGATGGACAAAATCTGATTTTTCAGTTAAATCGCGCCAATGCCAATATGGCAGGAAGCCTTGCAGACCCATTGTTTTTGATTATGGATACCAGTGTGGATGACTCCAATATTGAGATGGAAGGCCCGGTATGCACAGGCCCTTATGCGGTGGAATCCTTTAGCCCGACAGATGCCTGTGTGGTTGTAAAAAATGAATATTACTGGGACGGCGAAGTACCACTAGAGCGCGTGACCTTAAAATGTGTGGACGACCAGACAACACGTTCGATGGCGCTTCAGACTGGAGAGATTGACATTGCCTATAATCTTAAGACAGAGAATCTGGTGGAATTTGAGGAAAATGATGAGATTGAGATTCAGAACCTTCAGTCCCTTCGCTCGACCTATGCTTTTATGAACCAAAATGGCGCACTCAAAGACTTAAAGCTTCGGCAGGCATTTTTGCGTGGTCTGGATAAGGAGACCTATTGTGCAAATCTCTTGAGCGGCGGTGCGACCCCAGGAAAGGCTCCGGTCCCTCCTACGCTGGACTTTGGTTTTGATGAGCTAAAAGATGAGAATTCCTATAATCCAGAAAGTGCAAAGGCACTGCTTCAGGAAGGCGGTTATCTCGACAAGGATGGAGACGGATTTGTGGAGATGCCGGATGGTTCTCCGTTAGAGCTTTCCTTTGTCATCTATACTAGCCGGGAAGAATTAGGCGTCTATGCACAGGCAGCACAGGCAAGCCTTAAGGAAATCGGTATCAATGTCAAGCTAAATACCGTCAGTTATGAGACACTTTTAGATATGAGAGATTCCGGGCAATATGACCTTCTTATCTGGAATGTACTGGTGGCTAATACTGGAGACCCGGAGAATTACCTGCGTGAGAACTGGTACAGCAGCTCCGTCAATAATACCGCAGGCTATGGCAATGCAGAAGTAGACCGCCTGTTAGATGAGTTGGCAGCAACTTTTGATGAAAGTACAAGAAAAGAGCTGGTGATGCAGATAGAGCAGCAGATTATGGACGATGCAGCGACGGTTTTCTTTGGTTATGAGACAACTTATCTGTTCTCGAACAAAAGAGTGACAGGTGTACATATGTATCCGATGGACTATTACTGGCTGACCAAAGATATTGCACTGGCAGAATAATGGGGATGGGAAAGATGTTAGAGATAAAAGATATAACCGTACAATACGGAAATAATTTTCCGACACTTGAGCATTTTGGGCTTTCTATGAAGAAGGGGGAGATTGTAGGTGTTGTGGGTGAAAGTGGAAGTGGCAAGATGACGGTTATCCGGGCTGTATTAGGGGCGCTTCCCGGCGCGGGAAAGGTGACATCAGGAGATATTTTGTTTGAAGGAGATTCGCTGCTTGCCTATTCAAAAGAGGAGTGGAGGAAGCTTCGTGGCACGGCGATATCGATGATTTTTCAGGACTGCGGCGGCACGTTAAATCCCATGCGAAAGATTGGAAGTCAGTTTGTGGAATATATAAGGACACACAGCCAGATGGGGAAAAAGGAGGCATGGGAGCTTGGAAGGGAGATGCTTGCTAAGATGCGGCTTCCTGACGGGGAGAATGTGATGAACAGTTATCCTCACCAGCTCTCCGGCGGGATGCGTCAGCGAGTGGGAATTGCAATCGCGATGACCTTTCAGCCGAAGCTTCTCTTGGCAGATGAGCCAACCAGTGCTTTGGATGTTACCACACAGGCTCAGATTGTCAGACAGATGATGGAGCTTAGGGAGCAAAATGATACTGGAATTATTATCGTTACACATAATCTGGGAGTAGCGGCCTATATGTCTGACTGGCTGGTTGTGATGCAGCATGGAAAAGCAGTGGACCAGGGAACAAGAGATGATGTGCTTAACCATCCGACAAGTGAATATACCCGTTCACTGCTTGATGCTGTTCCAGAGATGGAGGGGATGCGTTTTGTTTCATGAGGATAAGATTATTTTACAGACAAGACATGTGGTAAAGAAATTCCCGGCCTCCAAAGGACGTACACTGACCGCATGTGATGATATTAGTCTCAATGTATACAAAGGGATGACGCTTGGCATCGTGGGAGAGAGCGGCTGTGGCAAATCTACGTTTGTCCGTATGTTGATGCAGCTTGAGTCTCCGACTTCCGGGGAGATTTTCTACCATGGGAGAGATATTACCAGACAATCCAAGAAAGAAAGGCATGCAAGCCGTCAGCATATGCAGATGGTATTTCAGGACCCGTTAGCTTCTTTTAATCCAAAGATGAAAGTGGTGGATATTCTGACCGAGCCGCTCCAGAATTTTGGGCGGTTGGAAAAGAAAGATAAAGAAGCAAAGGCGGCAGAGCTTTTAGAACTAGTAGAGCTTCCGGCAGATTTTATGTATCGTTATCCGCACAGTATGAGTGGCGGTCAAAGGCAGAGAATTGGTATTGCGCGGGCATTGTCTATAGAGCCGGAGATACTGGTGTGTGATGAGGCGACTTCTGCACTGGATGTATCCGTACAAAAGACAATTATTGAACTTTTGGTACGCATCCAAAGGAAGCAGCAGATAGGCATTGCCTTTATCTGCCATGACATTGCTCTGATTCGCTCCTTTGCCCATCAGATTGCAGTGATGTATCTTGGAAATATTGTAGAGGTGATACCGGGTGAGCTGGTGGGAAGTGAGGCCAAACACCCCTATACTCAGGCGCTTTTGGGTGCGTTGTTCTCGATTCATATGGAGCCTTCTGTCAGGATTAAAAGTATCGAGAGTGAAGCGCCAAGTCCCCTAAACATGCCAAAAGGATGCCCTTTTTGCAATCGTTGCCCGTTTTGCAAGGAACGCTGCAAGACAGAGAAGCCAGCGCTTCAAAGTGTAGCATCAGGACATATGGTGGCGTGTCATTTTGCAGCATCCAGTGACAGGAGAAAGGCAGAGAAGGTATGAGAACAATCAAAATATATATTGGGCTGCTTCTGCTTTTGAGTGCAGGGTTAGTTTTTGTGGCCTGTGGCAGAAAAGGCACGTCTGCTTTGACAGAAGAAAACAAGGTGGTTATCGGTGTCTGTGCCTACAATACGGATTTTGCAGAGATGCAGCTCTTTATCAATTACTATCGGGACTATATCGCACAGGGAATGCCTGTGGAGTTTCTGTTCTCGGAGAGCTTAAACTCAGGAGAGGAAGAAAGAACATTTATTCGCGCAGCAAAAGAGCAGGGGGCAGAAGGGATTATCTCCTTTTATGGACAGGATATCAAAGATACCTTAAAGCTGTGTGAGGAGGAAGAGATCTACTATGTACTTGGATCTGGAACTATTAGCAACGAAGACTTTGAGGATGCAAAAGAGAATCCCTATTTCCTCGGTGTGATTGGACCGAACACCGCAGCGGAGTATCAGGCGGGCTATGATATGGTTGCAAGCTTTATTGAGAAAGGAGCCAATACCTATCTTTTATTGACAGGAGGTGCCCCTTTGCAAAATTCCATGCATCTGTATCGAGCTGAAGGGATGCTTGACGCCTTGTCGCATCTAAAAGGGGTGCGGTATCAGATGCCGATAGAGGAAATCTCCACTTTATCGGAAGTGACCGTGCTTGAGAGTGGACAGGAGCATATAAAGGTGGTTGTTTGCCCAGGATATTTTAGCACAGGTGAAGGCAGCGCCAATCTAACAGAAGCACTTGAGATGCAGGACTATGATGCTGTGGCGTCTGTGATGGGATTTGGCTCGTCATTAGAGGAGATTATGGCGGCCAATCAAGACTGGGGACATACCACATTTACCGGAACGGTAGATTGCTTCTCGGAAGAAAATCTGCGTGCGATGCAGAAAAAAGATGCATATGGAGAAAGTGAACTGAACTATGTGGCGGGAAAATATGCTTCTATCGCAGGGCCTGCGGTTGCGGCAGTCTACAATGCAGTAAGTGGGTATCCAGAAGTTGTCAGAGATAAAGAAGCAGCCTTTCGTCTAAGCCAGGAATTTTGGAAAGCAGAGACCTTAGAGGCATACGAAGAATTGTATGGATTTACACAGGGAGTCTATGAGAATGCATACAGCTGTGATGAACTGATGCAGGTTATTGCAGTGTTTTCTCCAGAGGCGACATATGAAGACTTTGCAGCACTGACACGGGCAAGCGATGTAAAGTCTGTCAGGGAGAGAATACAGAGGCGCTAGTGTGCGCTGTTTGCTGACGCATCACTAAGAGGAGAGAAGATATGGATTTAAAACAGTTACAGTATTTTGTGGTCAGTGTGGACAATGGCAGCTTTAAAAAGGCGGCAGAAATCCTCTATACTTCTCAGCCTCATATCAGCAAGACGATTAAGACATTAGAAGCAGAGCTTCAGTTAGAGCTTCTAAGACGAAAATCAAGAGGAATAGAGGTGACACAAGCCGGCAGAAAGGTATATGAGTATGCTTGCCGGGTTTTAGTGGAAGCAGGAAAGATACAGAATGTGCAAGAAGGCGGCGATGTGCGTGCACTGTGTATTGCAGCCAATTCCAACGATGAGCTTGCATATTTGTTTGAACGATTCTATGTGGAGGAACTAAAACTTGGCATGCATGTGCAGTATACGGAGTGCAGTATGGAAGAAATCTTTCAGATGGTGCACAGACATACTGCAGAGATTGGCTTTGTGTATGTGGACAAGAAACAAATGACAGCTTTTCGTCAAATGTTAAAACACCGGCATCTGGAATTTACAGAGCTTGGCAGGATGGGCCCACTTCTCTTTGTGGGTCCCCAAAGCCCTCTGTATCGCGCTTCTTTTGTGACGATGAAGGAGCTTAGAAAGCTTCAGTACATTCAGATGCAGGATGAGCAGGATACATTAAGTATCCAGTTTTTACAGGGTAATGAAGACTATCAGTATCACAGGCGGCGCAATCAAGTGATACTGACTAGCAGCAGACAGATGGTGGCACAGATTGTCTCTGAGACTGAGCTGTGTAGTATCAGCTGTGGGATGCATCCTAAGAGAATCGGATATGATTCCCTTCGCGGGATTACTATTCGGGGGACAGAAAAGAGCATTACTTTGGGCTATGTCAAGAGGCAAAGAGATGACCTCTGCCAGGAAATAACACGTTTTACAGAGTATGTAAAAACATATATCGACGCTAAGATGGACAATTAAGGAGAATGAGTATGTGGAAGATATGCGGACAAGAGCTAAAACCCAAAGAGAAACGTCAGGTTATCTTAAAACCTAATATGGAAGACTATGAGATTCCAACGACGTTAATCTGCGGAGCATATTCAGGGAAGACTTTGCTTGTCACAGCCCAGATTCATGCTGGCGAATATAATGGGACGCCAGCTGTAATACAGGTAGCTCAGGAGATTCTTGCCGAAAAATTAAAGGGGAATCTGATTTTGATGCATTGTGTCAACAGCAGCGGTTTTTGGAAGCAGCACTTTCGGACACTGCCAGAGGATGGCTTTAATCTCAATGCTGATTATCCAGGGAAACCAGATGGAACGACAGGTGAGAAACTGGCAGACTGGTTTATAAAAGAGATATTTCCGGGGACCGATTTTCTGCTGGATTTACATGGAGGAAGTGTGCATGAGCGGTTGACGCCGTGCCTGTTCTATCCAAAAGCAGAAAACGTGACAAAAGAGTCCTTAAAGGCAGCCAAAGCACTGGATGTTCCTTATCTGATTGCATCAGAGGCGACAAAAGGGCAATACAGCTATGCAGCTAATTATTGCAATATTCCAGGACTCCTTCTGGAAC
>Ga0137308_102772_pt1 | contig 10592 bp, 8 predicted proteins | sample Inofrocosms_June_FD_97181 | JGI IMG/M metagenome (GOLD analysis project Ga0137308, IMG submission 97181) | Mouse cecal microbial communities from Vienna, Austria - N-Acetylneuraminic and N-Acetylglucosamine D2O microcosms_June | ecosystem: Host-associated > Mammals > Digestive system > Large...
CGCGCCTGCGATAACCGCGATGGCGGCTACTGCTGCCACACCTTCAACACCGGTGTCCGCATTGGTCTTATCACCTGTGGATGTGTTAGCGTCTCCGGCAGGAGCGGTTTCCGTAGCGGGAGCCTCGGTAACAGGGGCTTCGGAGGAAACGGTGAGAGTCTTTAAGGTGATGCTGTGACCGATGAATACCATACCTCCGGTCTTAATGGAATCTACGACATCGGCGGGTACCTTAAAGGTAATGGAAGTGTCTTCCTTCTGTAAAGGATAAGCATCCTTGCCTTCCGCTAATTCGGGACCGCCCACACCATTGGGATCTATGAATGTCCAAGCGGAATCCATGGGCTTGATTGACCAGTATTCTTCTTCGGCCTGATCAGCGTCAAACTCTATCGTTACATAAGAATCTGCGGTAAGATCTGCGAATTCGGAAGCTGGAACCTGTACGTTAATGCTCCAGTTCTTGCCCAAATCCTTTCCGCCAAAATCATAAGCGGAAACTGCTGCGGTAAGTGCCGTTGCCGTTAAAGCGGAGGCGAGGACTGCGGAAATAATTTTTTTCATAATAATATTTTCCTTTCAAAATATTTAATATTTAATAAAAGTATCACGGCGGTTTAAGGTCTTTCTTTTTTAACCTTCAATGGAAGCGTTTGCCTTGTCTACTTCACCCTGCACCGAGCCAAAGATGGTTTCCTTAGTCTGAGTCCAGGAAGTACCGTTGTGGTAAGCGTCCTTGGAAGGATTGTCAAGATTGTCAAAGGTTGATAAAGATACGCCCTTGTAAAAGTCGAATACGGGATGCTCCTCAAGAAGATCATACATCGTCTGACGCATCTCCCACATTTCGTCCGTCCAACCGTACTCGTTAAAGTACTGCTCCTTGGTAATGTCCTCGGCCTCCTGGCTGTCGCTGGCGGCAGCTTCGCAGTACATCATGCAGGCAAAGCCTTCGGGGTTGGGTGCGCCGGAACAGAGCATATAGCCGTTAACTCTGGCGGGAACATAAAGCGCGTCTGCGGAAGGGCATTTAGGAATCGGAACAAATCCTACTTCGCCGGGGTTGCCGTACTTGGCGAGACCGTATTCGGAGTTAAGCTCGGTAAGAGCCCAATAACCGGTGGGATAAAACAGGGTTTTGCCTACGCCCACGTTGGCGGGATTGGATACCCAGCCGTAATCCCATACTGGATAAGCCATATCTTCTTTACGGATGGTATAAAGGAATTCCTGCGCCTCGGCTATAAGAGAATCTCTTACATTATTTACGATCTTGCCGTCCTGCATTCCGATAAAGGGAACGCCCGTGGAGTTGCAGAAGCCGCTGCTGATCCACCAGCCGTCGGTTGCGTAATTTTCTTCGGATTTGTCACAGAACTTTCTCATCATGTCCATACAAGCGGTCCAGTCCCACTTGTCTTCCTTAAGGAGCTGATAAGGATCGGGAAGACCGTTTTCCTCGATTACGGACTTGTTGTAAATCAAAAGCACTTCCACTTCGGGGCTTATGGTAGCGACATAATGCTTATCTTTAAGCACGAATTTGTCGTTGATCTCCTTGCGGCTGCTCCACCATTCGTCGGTGAAATCAATATAATCGTCAATGGGCTGGAACATATTGTTGATGGCGCCCATGGGGAAAGCGTCGCCGTCCGCCGCCGAGAAGAAGTCGGGAGAGGTTCCCGTGGAAACCATTGCGGCAAGCTTATCATATCTCTCGCTGTCGCCTACCACTATATCCTCAATTTCTCCGCCAAATCTGGTCTGGAACAGCTCGATGGCTACGTCCTTGTTCTTTCCGTTGGCGGGATTTCTTGCCCATGATGCAAGGAAGGTTATTTTCTTGTTTTCCAGCTCGAATTCCTTTGTAGAAATCTCTTCCGCCTGACTCTGTTGCTCCTCCTGCATAGTAGAGGGAGGCGCAGTAGTACCGGGAGCGGCTGTCGTAGTGGTATTTCCGCCGCCGTTTCCGCCGTCACTTTGTGTGCAGGCAGTAAACATACTTAAAAGTATTGCCGCTGCCGCTGCCGACGAAAAAAGTTTTTTTCTTTTCATGATTTTTCTCCTTTTCTGTTAATTTATGCCTTGATTTAAATAATTTACTCGTATACCTTCATTATGGCGTCAATAAGGTCGGTTGTATACCAGCTTAATTCTTTGCGGTTGAAAATGCCGAACAATTCGCCCGTTCCAAAGTGGGTTCCGTTATCCCACCATACACAGGGTATACCCGATTCCTTGGCTCTTCCGAGATATTTGGTCACCCATTTAACATTCTCCGCATATCTGGGATTGGGAACCTCGGCAAAATTTTCTATTTTGTTAACCGAACCGTACTCCGTAATTATAACGGGTATATCTTTTGATGTGAAATATTTGTCTATAATTCCGAAAAGCCAGTCAATGGAATTTCCCACCGAGTCGTCGTAGCTGAAAATATTCTTGCCCTCGCTGAAAGTAAAATCATATGGAGTATATGCGTGCAGCGAAACTATCATATTTGGATCGTCGGGAACTTCAAAGTCTCCCAAAGCCGCGTCCGTTACCGCCGCCGCAAAAGAAGGAACCAGAAGGGCTCTCGTCTCATTGTTGCCGCCGGTAGCTCTTACGGTCTCAACAAAAGTTTTGTTCAGGGTGTTAAGAGCTTTTCTTCCGTCCTCGGTACCGCCGCCCCATTCGTTTTCTCCCCCTATTATTCTGGGTTCGTTAAGTCCCTCGAAAAGCAGATGGTCGCCGTATTCGGCAAAATTTTCCGCTATCTGCTTCCACATTGCGGTATATTTGGGTAGAAAGCTGTCCAGCTCGCTTGTGGCAGGTTTTATCCAATCTGTTTCGTGGTGGCAGTTCAGTATCACATACATACCGTTGGCGATACCGTAATTTACCACTTCGGTAACTCTCGCCATCCATTCCGGATCTATCTTATAATCTTCACCCTCAAGAAAATGCCGTTCCCATGTGGTAGGTATTCTTAAAACGTCAAATCCGGCTTTGGCTACCTCGTCTATCATCTCGCGGGTGGTTACGGGGTTGCCCCATGAGGTTTCCCCCTCGTTTGCGTCAAGAGTATTGCCCAAGTTCCAACCCGTTTTCATCTCCGCCACAAGCTCTTTCGCGCTCAAACCTCGCATGGCCTCGGAATAGTTCACAACATCGCCATCGACCGTTCCGGAAGTATCGGAAGTGTTATCAGCGCCTTCGGCATTGCTTTCGTTACAGGAAGAAATAACAAAAAGCATGGAAACCGAGAGCAGAATTGCCGCAAAATTTTTTAAACTTTTCATTTCCGCCTCCTTTATAAGTTTTTCTCATTTTCCTACTTTACAAGTGTAACACTTAGAGAAAATTTAATGTATCAAAATTTTAACTTTTATATTATTAATTTGTTATATTTAATTTGTAATATTTACTTGCCGCCGGCACAAAATAAAAGGGAAACGAAAAGACATAAACGAAAGGAATCATCATATATGCTGATAATAACAATACGTACCGTACTTCTGTACTTTCTTATAGTATTTTCCCTGAGACTTATGGGAAAAAAGCAATTGGGCGAGCTTCAGCCCTCTGAGCTTGTAACTACAATAATGGTATCCAACATAGCTACCTTGGCATTGGAGGATGCTTCCACTCCCATGCTTATGGGCGTTATTCCCATACTTATGATAGTTTCCTTGGACGTAATTATGTCCGGAGTATTGCTTAAAAGCACAAAAATAAGAAAAGCCTTCAGCGGAACCGCGCGTGTTATAATTTCCGACGGCGTAATTGACCAGAAGGAAATGAAAAATTTAAGATACACCATAGACGATCTTACGGAAGCCATGCGGGAACAGGGTATTTTCGACATTTCACAGGTACAGTACGCAATAGTGGAAACCACCGGAAAAATAAACTTTTTCCAGAAGGAGCAGCCCGCGCAGAATCCCCCCGAAGTAATAATACACGACGGAGAAATAAACAAAGACGGACTGTACCGCACAAATTTGGGAAAAGGCTGGGTAAAATCAATTTTAAAGGAAAATAAAACGGAAATCAAAAAAGTATTCTTTATGTCGGCGGACAGGAACGGAGCCTATTTTCTTATAAATAAGGAGGACTTAAAATGAAAAGGATTGTTATCTGTTGTATTTTAGCGGGGGTAATATTTGCGGGCGGCATAATCGGCCTTATCCATACCGAAAAAATGAAAAACGGAATTACCGACGGTCTCCGTCGGGTTGCGGAGGCCTATGAAGCGGGAGATACGGAGTCGGCAAAAACGGCGGCGGCGGAAGTGGCGGAAAAATGGCAAAACTACAGAAGGCTTCATATCCTTATTACCGATAACGATCACGCCCTTGAAATCACAATGGCGGCGGAGCGGATACAAAAGCTTATCGAGCTGGAGGACGACGAAGTAAAGGTGGAATGCGGCATAATGGAGGTACTTGTTTCCGATTACTGTCGCGAACAGGAGGTACGGGCGGGAAATATCTTCTGATAATGATTTTTTGATTTTTTTATTCTGTGAACAGTTGAAATTCGGCAGTCGAAATGATATAATAAAAAGTAAAATGTAAAATAAAAATAGGAACGGCTGATAAAAAATGAAAAAATGGACTATCCGAAGCCAGAATCCCGAACAGATAAAAACGCTTGCCGCTTCCGCAGGTATAAGCGAATTTGCCGCCAAGCTGCTGTTAAACAGAAGTATCCTGACCAGAGAACAGGCTGACGATTTTTTTAACAACGATGAAATTTCCAACCCATTTAATATGGCGAATATGGACAAAGCCGCCGAGCTTATTTCCTCCGCGATTGAAGAAGGCGAAAAGATCACCGTTTACGGCGATTACGACTGCGACGGAGTCACGGCAACCGTGATACTCTACGGCTATCTGGAAGCGGTAGGCGCCGAAGCCGACTGGTATATCCCCTCTCGTGAGGAGGGCTACGGCCTGAACGCCGATGCGATAAAAAAACTGGCTAAAAACGGAACAAGACTTATAGTCACCGTCGACAACGGCATTTCCGCCGCGGATGAGGCCGAACTGATTTACGAATTGGGTATGCGGCTAATAATCACCGATCATCATCAGATACCCGAAAAGCTTCCGATGGCGGACGCGATAATAAATCCTCATCTCAGCGGCGACCTCTCCCCCTATAAGGAGCTGGCGGGCTGCGGGGTTGCGCTTAAGCTTGTTATGGCGCTGGAGGAGGATATAGACAGCGTCGCGGAAAACTGGATCGACCTTGCCGCGATAGGCACCGTGGGTGATATCGTTCCTCTTGTGGGAGAAAACAGGATAATTGTAAAAAAAGGTCTGGAAAACCTCTCCGTAACCGAAAACGGGGGGTTGAAGGCGCTGCTTATGCAGTGCGGGATAAGCGAGGATATGGAGGTCACATCAACCACGGCGGCTTTCACCCTGTGTCCGAGAATAAACGCAGCAGGGCGCTTCGCCCACGCTAAGGAAGCAGCGGAGCTTTTCCTGTGCGACAATCCGAAAATGTACCGGAAAATGGCGGAAAATCTTTCGGAGCTTAACATGAGACGTCAGGACGAAGAAAAAAAAATCCTCTCGGAAATAGACGAGTCAATGAGAAAAGACCCAAAAATATTGAAGCAGCGCGTTCTGGTAATAAGCGGAAAAGGCTGGAGCCACGGCGTTATAGGCATAGTCGCCTCAAGACTTCTTAACCGCTACGGAAAACCCGTCCTCATCATTACGGAAGAAGGCAGTCTGTCGCGGGGAAGCGGAAGAAGCGTAGACGGCTTCTCGCTGTTTAGAATGCTCAACGAAATATCGGAATATACGGTAAAATTCGGAGGGCACACAAAAGCGGCGGGCTTTACCCTTGAAACCTCAAAAATTTCCGAATTTGTCCAAGCGGTATACGGCTACGCCAAAAAATATTATACGCAAATGCCTTTGGATGGGCTTATCGCGGAAATGACCGTTACAGGAGCGGAGCTTACCGTCGACAATGTAAAAAGCCTTGATTACTTCAGTCCTTTCGGCGAAGGAAACCCTTTGCCCCTGTTTCATATAAAAAATGCGGTGATAAAATCCACCCGTTCCCTTAAAGAAGGGAAATACATAGCCATAAACGCCGTTATAGACGGCTTTGAATATAAAGTGCTGAACTTCCGCTCCACATACGCGGATTTTTCCTTCTCGACCGGAGAAAAAGTCGATATGCTGGTAAACGCCGAGATAAACGAATACAACGGCAAAACCTCGGTAACGCTCAAGCTGGCGGATATACGCCGAAGCGGCTTTTCTCAGGAGCGCTATTTTGCGGCGCGGTCGGCTTATGAAAGATTGTGTCTCGGCGAGGACATAACCGAAGTTCCGCCGCAAAGAATCGTACCGGACAGAGACACCCAGATGAAGATATATGATATTGTCAAGCTGAACGGAAGAATTTCCGCCTGTGCCGACGCGGCGCAGAGCATGGGCTTCAACTACTGCCTGTTTCGGGTTACTTTGGACATTTTTGAAAGCGCCGGACTTATCAGAATCGACGAGCCCGGAGACAGGATAGAGAGAATCAGCGTAAACGGAAAAGTTAATCTGGATAACTGTAAAGTGTTATCGGACTTAAAGAGAAGGTTCGGTATTGCCTAAAGGCGGCACAGGAAATTCACCAAAGGAGGAAAAATTATTATGATATATACGATTGAACTCCTAACCGACCGAATAAAAAGCGGCGAAAAGCAATATGATCTGGAAAAAATTCTTTCCGCATACGAGTTTGCGGAAAACGCCCACAAGGGACAGACTCGCACAAGCGGAGAGCCTTATATAAGTCACCCTGTGGCGGTAGCTTATATTCTGCTGGAAATGTGTATGGATACCGACACTATCTGCGCGGCGCTGCTCCACGACGTTGTGGAAGATACCGGCACCTCCCTCGATACTCTGAAGAAAAAATTCGGGGAAGACGTGGCGCTGCTGGTGGACGGCGTTACCAAAATAGGTCAGGTTCCCTTGAACACAAAGGAAGAGCAGCACGCCGAAAATATCCGCAAAATACTTATGGCGATGAGCAAGGATATACGCGTTATTATCATAAAGCTTGCGGACAGACTGCACAATATGCGCACCTTGGCCTGCCGCCCTCCCGAAAAACAAAGAAAAACCTCTCTTGAAACCATGAGCTTTTACGCTCCCATAGCCCATAGATTGGGTATGAACGACGTAAAGGAGGAAATGGAGGACGTGGCTCTTTACTACCTCGACCCATACGGCTATAAAGAGGTGGAAAACGCTTTGGCCGCCAAAAAGGACAAAGGCGAAAGCTTTATAGAAACCATAAAAAAACGCATTGGAGAAAGGATAACCGACATTCAGCCGCCCCCAATCATCGAAGGCAGAGTTAAGAGCATTTACAGCATTTATAAAAAAGTATATGTAAAGGGCAAGAATATCGAGGAAATTTACGACATTTACGCGGTAAGAGTAATCGTGCACACCATTGTGGAATGCTATAACGTCCTGGGAATAGTTCACGATATGTTCAGGCCCATACCGTTTCGCTTCAAGGATTATATCGCCACCCCCAAGCCCAACAGGTACCAGTCCCTTCATACTACCGTAATAGGAAGAGAGGGTATCCCCTTTGAAGTGCAGATTCGCACGCTTGAAATGCATAATACCGCTCAGTACGGAGTCGCGGCTCACTGGAAGTACAAGGCGGGACTGGGCAAAAAGGTGGCGGGAGAAAAACGCTTCGACTGGATACGCCAGATTCTGGATCAGCAGCAGGAGGCTGACGACGTAGAGCTTATCGCGGAGGCGGTAAAGGTTGATCTTGCCCCCGATGACGTTTATGTGTTTACCCCGAAGGGTGACGTAATAACCCTTCCATTAGGCTCAACGGTAATAGACTTTGCCTACGCAATACACACTCAGGTGGGCAACCGTATGACCGGCGCGAAGGTGGGCGGAAGAATGGCAACCTTCGATTATCAGCTTAAAACGGGCGACATAGTGGAGATAATGACCACCAACAGCCCCAACTACGGCCCCAACCGCCACTGGCTGGACATAGCCAAAACAAACGAAGCCAAAGGAAAAATCAGGGCGTGGTTCAAACGGGAATGCCGAGCCGAAAATATTGCCAGAGGCAAAGCCGCCTTTGACGCGGAAATGAAAAGAAACAGCATTTTTCCCGACGACGAATTTTTAAAGCAGATAGCCAAACGTCAGCACTTCGACATTGTGGACGATTTTTACGCGGCCATAGGCTACGGCGGGGTAATGCTGAGCAAAATAGTCAGAAAGGCCAAAGAGGACTATCTGAAAATGCAGAAGCCTCCGTCTCCCCCCGAATCCGTCCATGATGTGGAAACAACGGTCAGTGAAAATATAGCCAGAAAACAGAGCAGCGGCGTTATCGTCGACGGAATAGAAGGCTGCGCGGTACATTTTGCCAGATGCTGCAACCCCCTGCCCGGAGACGATATAATAGGATTTGTTACAAGGGGCTTCGGCGTATCGGTGCATAAGCTGGACTGTAAAAACGTAACGGAACAGCAGAACGATCCCTCAAACAGCGAACGCTGGATCAGCGTAAAATGGGCGGCGGGCGCCAAAGCCAACTATGAAGCAATATTGGATATAGTGGCTCAGGACAGGACGGCGCTTATAGCGGATATTTCCACCGCCATTGCCGCCGGCCGCATACCGATTCACGAAATAAACGCCCATAATTTAAAAAACGGCAACGCCAACGTTACGGTAACCGTGGAAATAAGCGGCTTGGAGCAGCTTAAAAACATGATAGTCAAGCTAAAAAAAATCGAGGGGGTCATTACCGTTGAAAGAACGGGAAAAAATTAAATGAATAATCCTGTAAAACTCGTGCTTCCGCCTATTGAAGAAAATTGCTACATTCTTCCCGACGGAGAGGGCAAAGCTATTGTCATCGATCCCGGCTCGGCTCCCGAAATTATAGAGGAGGAGCTGGAAAAACGAGGTCTTATACCCCAAAAGATACTTCTGACTCACGGGCATTTTGATCACATGAGCGGAGCCAAATATTTAAAAGAAAAATACGGAGCGAAGGTTTATATCCATAAAAACGACGAGTGCATGCTGTCGGATATGGTAAAATCCGGCGCCCTGATAGCCCCGTTTTTTGAATATGTGCCGGTGGAATGCGACGGATATTTAAAAGAAGGGGACGTTATAAGACAGGGGCGGTTGGAAATTATAGTAATGGAAACCCCCGGACACAGCAGAGGAAGCGTTTGTTTCATAGAAGGAGACAGTATTTTTACCGGGGACACTATCTTCCGTGGATCCGTGGGAAGAACGGATTTATATATGGGAGATTACAAGGAGCTTAACCGATCGCTCAGAAGGTTGGCGGAAACGGAAGGGAATTACCTCCTGTTCTGCGGACACGGAGAGGACAGCAGCTTAAACGATGAAAGAATGTCAAATCCTTTTCTGATTTGACTTATGCTAATCTTTGATCAAAGTACAGACAATTATACGGATGATCAAAAATCAGTGCTTATACTAATCCCTTTTAAAACTGTGGGATTAGTGTTTCAGGTGCAATCCCTTTTTAAACTGCGAATATTACGCCAGTTTAAAAAGGGATTGGTATTAGGGTGCAATCTTTAATCAAGTCTATAACTTGATTAAAGATTGGTATTATTGAAAACAGAAAGGTACCGTTATGTCAGAAATAATCACAGCAATTAAAGAATTTACGGAAACCGCCGCAAAAAAAGCGGATACAGCCTATCGGGCTTCCATGCTGAAGCTGTCCGCCGCCGCGCTTACCAAAATGTTGGAAATACAATACCGCGAACTGGGATTGGCGGTTTATAAAATGTGCAAAAGCGAGGACAGCGCAGGAAATGAAGAGTGTGAGGAAATCGCCGCCATGACCGTTCAGATTGACGGCACACGAAAAAGAATCGCCGCACTTGAAAAACGTATAGAGTACATTATGGGGCTTGTTCGCTGCCCCGACTGCGGGAACACAGTCAAGATGAGAAACGCTTACTGCTCCGCCTGCGGAAAACGGCTTGCCGCCGAAGAGGAAAAAGGTATTGAGGAAAACGAAAACCAGATTGAGAATCAAATGTTAAAAATTACCGATTAAATTTGCACTTATAATTTTGACTTCCTTTCAGATAATAGTAACGGGATTTTGTATCCCCTAAAAATGAAAGTAAATCGAAAGGAATGGTCATAAAAATGAATAAACTTAAGATTATTCTTGCAGCTTCCGTAGCTGCTTTATCCTTATCCGTCTCCGCGTTTGCGGTAGGTAACGTCATCGACGACATCGGCGACGGCGCCGATGACATTATCGACGGCGTAGGCGACGCGGCCGACGATATTGTGGACGGCGGCGATGACAACAACGATAATGCCCCCGGAGATGATAATAACGATAACGCCTCCGGAGACGATAATAACGACAATGCCCCCGGAGACGATAATAACGACAATGCTCCCGGAGACGAGACAACGGATGAAGGCGAACAAACCACAACACCTGCTATAGTAACTACAACTCCTGTCATAGTAACCACAACTCCCGCAATAGTTACTACAACACCTGTTGTGACTACCACA
>Ga0137308_102773_pt1 | contig 10573 bp, 6 predicted proteins | sample Inofrocosms_June_FD_97181 | JGI IMG/M metagenome (GOLD analysis project Ga0137308, IMG submission 97181) | Mouse cecal microbial communities from Vienna, Austria - N-Acetylneuraminic and N-Acetylglucosamine D2O microcosms_June | ecosystem: Host-associated > Mammals > Digestive system > Large...
TACAGCTTCCGATGCAAGAATTAAATTGAAAAGGCTCTATCCTATTATTGTTTAAACAAACTTTTTGGAGTACTAGAGCTTAGTGTGTAATTCTCAATCATCTTGCAGACCCTGTGAAATTTTGTCTACAATATGATTGAGAATTAGTATAAAACAAATGGTATTTTGTTTCGGGGAATACAAATATTTTTACAAAAAAACAGCCTCCCATAGCGGGAAGCTGTTAAAGCTTACTGAAGAAACTTACTTTCTCTTCTTAGCAATAATGATAGCGCCGGCAGCGATAATAGCTACGCCTGCAACAGCGGCTACGCCTTCAACACCGGTATCGGCGTTGTTCTTATCGGAAGTGGAAGGAGCGTTGTTAGCATCGCCGGCAGGAGCTTCGGTAGCGGCATCGGTAGTAGCATCGGTAGTAGGCTCAGAAGAAGCTTCGATACCGGAAACAGTGAAGTTAACGGTCATTGTTTTCCAAGCACCGATGGATTTACCGAGAGCGGTTGAAGTGGCGTTGGAAAGATCGCCGTCAGCGGTGCGGGCGTCATCGGGAAGGTCGGATACCCACTCGTTGTAAAGGTTTACTCTTGTTTCGATTTTGTCATCGGAAGAAGTGTAAGGAACGCCGTTCAAAGCAACCGCAGTGCCGTCAACTTCAATAGAATCGATGGTAATGATCATGCCGGGGAAGAGAACTTCGCCATTGGGAACGGAAAGGGCTGCAAATGCCAAGTCGGTGCTGCCTTCCGAGGTTGTGGGTTCACCGGTTTCCTCATCGGTAAAGGAAGCTACGGCGTGAAGTGTTACGCTGTAGGAGCCGTTGCCGGTGATTTTAACGGTGTCGTTGTAAGAAGCATATTCTTTTCCATCGTTATAGAAAGAAGCCAGCCAATCGCCGCCTGCAAACTGTACGTATGCTTCGCCGTCCGCAACTGCGAAAGCGGAAACTGCCATAGCGGAAACCGCTAAAGCTGACGCCGCGCAGCCTGCAATGATTTTTTTGATATTCATTTTGGTTTTCCTCCGGTTAAAAATTTTGTACTTTAATTATATTAGATTATAACCTAAATTACAATGGGCACTTTGTATAATCTTAATCGTTTACATTTGTTGAAACCTAACACTTTTACCAAATATGCGCAATAATGTCAAAATGTTGTATATGGTCGCCTCTTAAACGCACAATTAATGTGTTCGGGTCAAAAATATTTTTTGAAAAATTAAAGTTCTTATACAAATTTGTCGACTTTTTAAAGCTGTAAAAAAATATTTTTTTCGGAAAAATTTTTTAGGCTCTTTCTTTTTCTCAATCACCGTCCCGCCCTGAATTTTATTTCATTGTCGGAATCCAGATAAAAGACAACGGGAGGATTTTCTATATTGTTGTCGTAGGTTGAGGTATAAAGCTTAATGGAAACTCCGGGAAAACACTTTTTCTGAACGATAAGCTGCAATAACCTGCTTTTTGCCAAAATCTGCTCATTTTGCACTATTTTGGCGCTCATTTCCGCCAGCGTGTTGCGTTCGTTCATAATGAACAGGAATGCCTGTTTGCGAGCCGCCTCCTGCTGAGGGGTAAGGGCTTGAGCCTGTCTTAACTGATTCAACTTTTCATACAAATTTTTAAGTTTTTTGTAATTTTCGGTCAGGATTTTGTAATTATCCGTTAATTCATGGTGGCTTTTCAGCAGCACTGTTGTATTGCCTAAATTTATAATCGTTTTGGTATAGCTGTCGGAGCCTACTTGAGAGGCCGTAATATTTTCGTAGGAAATACACTCACCGCCGACTATTATACCCTTGCCCCCCTGGACGGTAATTCCGCCCTCGCTCAGTACGTTACAGTTGACCAAAGACTTGGACTGCAACTGACCTTTACAGTGTATATCGCAGTTTTCGGCAAAGGACATTGCGATATCTCCGTCGCAGATTAGCTGGGAATGTACCGCGCCGCTTTTAATGTCTATGGCATGGCTCGCTTGTATAACCGCGTTGGTGACATTTTCATTTACCGTCACTCTTTTTCCTTTTACGGTATATCCTTCGAAAATACCGCCTTTTACCATAACGTCCCCAACAAAATCAATATTTCCCACGGAAGAGTCTACATGTCCCGCAATTGTCACCACCGTATCAACGATAAATCTATCCTTATCCCAACGCAGATTACCGTCGTCAGCGGCAAATATCTTGGTCTGATCATTGCTCAGTATCGTCCCCGGTCCTATTGAGAATACGGGCGGCTTTCCGGGAATGGGTTTTATTTCCGCGCCTCTTATGTCGATTCCGGGGGAACCCTCCGTATTATATTTTATCGTGGCGAGCAGCGTGCCTTTTTTAATATTGCGCACTCTTCCCAGTTCCTTAAAGTTCACTATTCCCGTTTCCTCGTCGATAGAGGGTTTAAACTCATTTCGCGGGTCATAGTTGTAGAATACCTTACCGTCTTCGCCATCGTTGGCCGGAATGGCTTCCGCTACAATTGCGCTTTTGTTTTCGGGAAGGTCTGCCAGATATTCATCTATCTTTTTTTCATCAATACATGCCGTTACGCCGCACTTTTTAAGCTCCGCTATAACGTCCTCCTTGGTGATAGCCACTCCGCCGTTCTGAGCTTTGGTAACAAGCGCTTTCGCCCACATAAAGTATTCGTCCACAAAAACGCTTACCTTGCCGTTTATTGAAATGTTGCTGAAATCGTCTGCCATAATTATTTTCTCCTTTTTTAAAAGCTTAGGTAAGTGTTCAACATTGTTTCTTCATATCAGCTTTTAAGTGCCGCGTCCCGCTTTTCTTCGATTTTTTTCTTTGCCTGCGGTTCTGCAAGCGCCTTAAGCTTTTCTTCCGTCTCCGTGCCGTACGCCAAATGTGAGTTACTATATACCTGATTTACCGATTTGCATACTTTAAGCGCTTTTTCCGCCTGATCAAAAGCTTCGTTAAAATGCGTTTCCGAAGAGGGGATCGAGCTTGCCGCGCTGAAAGTGATGTTTATATATGTGCTGTTTATTTTTATCGGTTCCGAAAAAACGGGCAGTAATTTTACTATTTGGCTGTCGGGGTGATCTTTTTCCGTTACGGACAGCATAGCTATAATAAATGTATCGTTGTCGGCTCTGCCTATGATGCATTTGCCCTTCTGATTTGTCCAAAGCAGTTCCGTAACTTTCCTCAGCACCATATCGCCGAATTCATAGCCGTATTGATTATTTATAAATCTAAAGCGGTTTATGTTAAGAAGCACTATGGCTTGTTTGCGGTTATTTTTTAAATTATCGTTATACTGCTCGCCGAGAGCGGATTTTAAAAGTGCGCCTGTAAGGCCGTCACATACCGCTTTAAAATGAAGATCAAGAGCTATGCCTTTTAACTCGTTGATATTGGATATGCGGCCGATAACCTTTTCCACTTTGTTGCCGTTGTGCGAAATGACTTGAGCTGTGTGCTCAACCCATATGTAATCGCCCGCTTTGTTTCTGATTCTGTACTCATAAGTCATTGTATGCTCGGGCATTATCATCATATGGCTGTAATCAAAGAATCTGTCTACAAAACCCTCACGGTAATCGGGATGAATATTTTCCCAATAAGGCCTGCGTTCTCCGTCAAAGTCGCTCATGCTTCCAAAACCGAATAATCCGTCTGCTACTTCGGGGTTAAGGCTCACCAGCTTATTTTCGGGTACGTTTACCTCGTAGATGACGTCCTTGGCGCTCTGAATAAGAAAGCTGTTCTTTATTTGTTCGCTTTCCAGTTTATGTTCAAGCTCGGATTCGGCGTCAATATCGTGGACAGTTCCAACAACGACTCTTTGCTCATCGGAGCTGAGACCGTCTGCGGCGTTGCCCCTTATTCTTACCGTAACGGTTTTGTGGGGTGATATTATCAGTCCCACAACTATATTGAAATTATTTATAACTTTTTCCTGAGTGTTTTTTAAAGCCTTTTCAAATTCGGAAAGATCCGAAGGCTGTATATGGCTTCTTATGTCGCTGTTGCTTTTCAGCGTGATATAACCGTAGTTTCTCTTCCAATACTCTCCGTATCTGAGGGAGCAGCCTTTATCGGAGATGCGCCAGAATATCTCGCTGCTCACCTCCACTTCAGAGGCGATGGCGATGTTATTGCGGCGGGCTTCGTCGAAAAGCCCGCTTTGCTCCGCTACCCAGCGGGCGAGCTGTTCGGGCAGCGGATCGCCGCCGTTAATTGACATAAGCGCGTCCGTGTCTTCCTTTACAAAGGCGGATAAAACCTGATCAAAGGAATCTGAAAACTGCCTCCTAATTTTTCTTATGATAACGGTGCAAAAAACCGCCCAAGCAACGCAAAAAACCATCATAAGAGGGACAAACCAGATAAGCACATCTGCTTTAACTCCCCCTAAAATAAGAACTGAGGCAACACCGACGCAGATCGCAGAAAAAAGCGCCGCCGTTAAAATATATATCGGCGCCAACTTTAATATCAACGCTTTTTTCATCTTTACGACCATTCCTTTCATTCGCCGTTCCAAATGTTTTTTCGGGCAAGGCGATCGGAGCGTGTAATACTAATCTTGGTCAAAGCACATACAAATATTATGGAGAGTCAAAAATTAGTGTTTTGTATAACACTCCTTTTATATTATACTTTAAATTTGTGAAAATGTCAATATTTTTGTTGCCCTTGTTTGGAAATTTTTGGTTAATTTTTTGCTTATTTTGTTTTTTTATTTTTAGTTTTTTACAAAATTCCAAATAAAAATAAATCCTGGGAAATATTTTAAGACCCCGGATTTATTTTTATTTTTTATTCAACCGACTTAAGCGCTTCGATCATATCCACTTTCTTAAGATGCCTGTGCATATAGAATATTACGATCACACTGAAAACCAATGTAATGAGAGCCGAGAATAAATAGCTCATACCGCTGATCTCTCTTCCGAACATAACCAGATCGATTTCCGCTGTCTGTATGATGAATTGTGATAGGAAAGTGCCTCCAAACAGACCCGCGGCGATTCCCATAAGAGTCAGTATAAGCGTTTCCCTGAAAATATAGTTGTCTACCTCCAGGTCGTAAAAGCCCATTACCTTAAGTGTGGCTATTTCTCTTATACGTTCCGTTATGTTTATATTGATAAGATTGTAAAGCACCACAAACGCCAATGCTCCTGCGCTGATAATAAGCACGCCCACAACCGAATTAAGAGCATTTAACATAGTGGACATAGTTTTTACAAGGCCGTCCTTGAAATTAACCGAAAGCACCGCGTTGGTAGCCAGAAGCTCGGCGGAAAAGCGTTCCTGCTCCGTTTTATTCGTCAAAACATTGCCTTCCCGCTCCTTAAAAGCCATTATATTGTACTCCGGTTCTTCTCCGAAAAGCTCCTTATAAAGCTCTTTCGACATATAGACATAGTGATTGGGGTAATTTTCCACACAGGCCGAAACTTCCAACCTATGCTTTTCTTCTCCCTCACGATATATTTCTATCTCTTTGCCCGCTTTCGTGTTCAGAAGATCGGAAAGCTTTTCGTCTATCATCACACGGTCGTCGTAAAACTCGAATTCATCCTTCGTTTTCCTGTCTCTGAATATGAAAAGCTTAAGAAATTCTTCTTTGTTTTCGGGTACCGTCAGGTACGCGTCCGCGGTTTTGCCGCCTGACGAAACGAAGAGCTTTTTTTGAAGGTATCTTACGGTGTCGCAGTTGTTTTTTTCGGTAACGTTCAGTATCTGCTCGGTATCTCCTTCGTCCACGCTGTCGTAGGCAAAAAATCCGTCGTACAGCGTCAGCTCGTTATACTGTTTGTCAATAATATCGCTTATGGAATCTTCCAAGGCTAAGCCTACCAAGGTAAGGGCGGTGCAGCCCGCTATTCCCACAATGGTCATCAGCATTCTTCTTTTATATCTGAACAGGTTTCTGGCGGTTACCTTTCCGTTAAAGCCAACCTTTTTCCAGAGGGGCAGTTTGTCCAGAAGTATCTTTTTTCCCGCTCTCGGCGCTTTGGGACGCATGAGCTGAGCGGGCTGTTCCGACAGTTCCGATTTACAGGAAAAGTACACCGTAAGCGATACAGCTGCGGCGGACGCCAAAATGCAGAGAACGGTTAAAATCCAGTCCGTTGGGATTATCAGATCCGATATGGTGTAGAGCATTCCGTATGCCTTTATTATAACAAAGGGAAACAGCTTCTGTCCCGCCACTGCCCCGAAAAGACCTCCGAATATTGTGGCGGTTAAGGCGTAGAACATATATTTGTAAATTATTTGTCCGTTGGTGTAGCCCAAGGCTTTTAAGGTGCCTATCTGTGACCGCTGCTCCTCCACCATTCTTGTCATTGTGGTGAGACACACCAACGCTGCCACAAGGATAAAGAAAATCGGAAATACCGACGCTATATTGTTTATGCGCTCTGCGTTCTGTCCGTATTCCGCGTAGCCGGGACTGTCGTCACGGTCAAATACATACCATGTGGGATTTTCCAGATTCAGAAGCTCCCTTTTGGCGTCTCTGATTTTCTGCTGACCGTCGGCTATTTTGTTCTTAGCCTCAGTTTTTCCTTTTTCGTATTCTTTTAGACCGTCGCTGTATTTGTCCCGACCTTCCTGAAGCTCGGCCACGCCCTTTGCGTAATCCACTTCGCCCTGCCGATAATCGTTAACGCCTTTCTGATATTCCTTTTCAGCACTGTCAAGCTGAAGCTTGTTATCGTCAAGCGCACGCTGCCCGTTATTTTTTTCGTTTTCGAGTGTGCGTTCGGCCTCTTCAAGCTGCGTGTAGCCCGTCTTAAAGGTTTCACCTACAGAGTTTATCTGTTTTCCCGCAGCTGTAAGTTCTGCGTTGACTTTGCTCAGCTCTTCCGCCGAAGCGTCTAACTGCGCTTTAGTGCTTTCAAGCTGCGACAATGCCACACTTACTTCTATGGTTGACGGAAGCGAGTAGGTAAACTCGTAAACAGCCTGTAATACATAATCGGGGACTATTACGGTTATTCCGTTATTGTCGCTTTGGTCGATATAGTCGCGATATTCTATTCCGGGAAGCTCCGTACCAAGCGCCGCCGCCAGATCAAAAACATCAATATAATCGTTATAATAGCTGTCCAGTAGACTGTAATACCTATATCCCTCGTTGTATTTTTCAAGGCCTTCCTTATATTTTGAGTCGGATTCCCTGAATTGTCTTACGTTTAGGTTATATTCCTCCAGTTCCTGCAGATACTTTTTGTAGTTTTCGTCAAGCTGTCTGCGCTGTTCCGAAAGCTGCACCTTGGCTTTGTTTATTCTGTCGCTGAATTCCTCCGCGCCTTTGTAATAAAGGGCGGTGTTTTCGTCAAGCTCTTTGCGGGCGTTGTTGAGAGTCTGTTTGACCTCGTCAAGCTTGTTTTTCGCTTCGGCCAGTTCCTTTTCACCTTTCTCTATCTCTTTTAGGGCGTCGTCCAATTCCTTTTTGGCTTTATCAAGATCCTTTTCCGCTTTTTCTCTCGCCTCGTCCAGCTCGTTTTCCGCTTTTCCTATTTCCTCGTTGGCCTCGTTCAATATTTCGTCGTATCTTTCGATTTCCCTGTTTTCGCCGATATCCTCCAGTATTTGCGTAAGTCTTTCGTTTTCCCTGTCGTATTCGGACGAATAGGCTTTAAGCGTTGCAAGGCTGTCAGCGGTAAGATACAGCTCGGTATATACTTCCACGGTGAAGTTTTCCTCCGGTATATACATCAGGCTGCTGATATTTCCGTTTCCCACGGTGGTGTTTCCTCTTGACGACATATCTATATAGGAGGGAGAAACAAATGTGCCCACCACCGTATATTCGGTAACCGAGACAGTGTCTTTTATGTCGTTTTCATCGCTTGATAAAAGGGTCATTTTATCCCCGGGGTGCCGTACGGCGGCCAATCCCCCGCTGTCGGCGAGACACTCGCCGGGTTTTTCCGGAAAACGTCCTTCCGCCAGCTCAAGCCGGTTGACCTCATTATTTTTTCCGTATTCCGAAAGCGACATAACCCTGACTATCTCGTCGTTTTCTCCGTTTTTCACCATCACGTCGGCAAAATAGCCGGGATATACCGTAACGCCGTCAATACCGTTCAGAGCCGCTATATCCTCCTCGGTAAAGCCTAAGGTGGATATCAGACGGTAATGTGACAGATTGGATCTTTTATAATAGCTGTCTGCGGAGTTCTTCATATCCGGAGCGGTATTGTTTACTCCCGCAAAAAAGGATATTCCAATTGCCACTATCGAAAAAATGGATAAAAAGCGGCTTTTTGTCTTGAATATTTCAATGACGGTATTCTTTTGCAGAGCACTTTTCATTAAAAACAACCTCGGTTTCTTACCATTCTGTCTCTTTGTTTTACCACTCTATTTCTTCAACCGGAGTAGGGGAAGCGTTAAGCTCAACGCGGCTAACCCTGCTGTTTTTCAGATAAATTATCCTGTCCGCCATGGGAGCGATGGCGGAGTTATGCGTGACTAAAATAACCGTCATGCCGCTTTTGCGGCAGGTGTCCTGAAGCAGCTTAAGTATAAGCTTTCCGGTGTTGTAATCCAGTGCGCCGGTAGGCTCGTCGCAAAGCAGAAGCTTCGGTTTTTTGGCCAATGCGCGGGCAATGGCCACCCTCTGCTGCTCTCCGCCGGAAAGCTGAGAAGGAAAATTATCCAGTCTTTCGCCAAGCCCGACGCTGCCAAGTATCTCCTCGGCGGGAATAACGTCGGTACAGGTCTGCGCCGCCAATTCCACGTTTTCTTTTGCTGTAAGGTTGGGTATCAGATTATAAAACTGGAACACGAAGCCTATCTCATTCCTTCGGTAGCCTATCAGTTTTTTTCGGTTGTATTTGGCAATATCGTTTCCGTCAACGGAAATTTCTCCTTCATCGGCGGTATCCATTCCGCCGAGAAGGTTGAGAACGGTGGTTTTGCCCGATCCCGACGGCCCTAAAATAATTGCCAGCTCGCCCTTTTCTATGGAAAATTCTATTTTGTCGGCGGCGGATATGGTTACTTCCCCCACTTTATAGCGTTTACATACGTCTTTTAACTGTACAAAGCTCATTTTTTTATCAACCCTCTGAAAATTAAAGTTATCTGAAAGCGTTTTTGAAAAAAGCGTACATGACGGGCAGCGGTACGCAAAAGTACACCTTATGCTAATCCCTTTTAAAAATGTCGGATTAGTGATTCGGGTTCAATTTTACAACTTGATTAAAGATTGGTATTAAAAAAGACAAACAGAAACAAACTCGCGGTAAAATAGACTAATCCGATATTCTATAATATAAAGTATAGCATACGCCCGCATAAAAAGCAAGGTATAAACATAAGATTTCGCTATATTTTCACGAATGAAAAAATTTTTTTCGCGCTTGTTTTTTATGTGAAATCATGGTATAATTAAGGCAATGCCGCACAAAGATTGTCGTGCAGACACGCAGTCGGCTTTTTCGTCAGATTGTCCGAAACGACGCGGGGATACCGGCGTATTTCAAGGAGTTTTGGGCAAAAATGGCGGAAAATAGAACCTGTTCACATAAGAATGGTGCGTGGATTTTTGAGCAGATTTTGCCGGGGACAAGGCAAAATTTTGCAGGCTTGCTGTCGCAAGTCAAGAAATTTTAACGCAGTCATCGGTAAAATGTGCAAAAAAGACGCGTGCAAATTCCTATGTGGACAGGTTCTATGCAAGCGCATACGCGGTGTTGCCATAAATAAAGCGAAGGGAAACAGAGCAATGGATCATTACAACGAACAGCTTATTCGCAAGCTCAGCGAGCCGAAGGATATTTTTTTAAGGATACTTATATGTTTTCTTACTTCGGTTGTGATATTCATATGTGTGGGCGCAATGATACTTTTCGGTTTTCCCATGCTGCTTATAATAGCGGCGGGAGCGTGCTACTTGGCATATCTTCTTTTAAGCGGCACTTTTACCGAATATGAGTATATAGTTACCAACAATGACCTGGATATTGATAAGATTTCGGGAAAGAGAAAGCGCAAAAGACTTATTACGGTTAAGCTAAACACCGTAAAGAGCTGGGGTGAATACACGGGAAAGTCGGATCCCGGCGCTAACGCAACGGTTATGGCAAGCGACGCCACCGGCAGGAATATATGGTATCTGGACGCGGAGCATGAGAAATACGGAAAGGTAACGGTGCTTTTCACGCCGTCGGCGGAAACGGTTTACAATATCAATTTCGGGGTTCCCCATTCGGTGAGAAAAAAGCTGGAAACCGCAGAGGAACGGCAGGAAAAAGAAACGACCGATAACGCATAAAAAGAATATGCTATAGCAATCAAACAAAAAGATAAACAAATAGGAGCGAAGCGACTAATTGTCCTTTCCGCTTCCCTTTCGGACTCCGAAAGGGAAGTAGGGGAGTCCAAAGGACGGGGGCAACGCCCCCAAAGCCTGTGTGTTTTTTGCACTGTTGTAATTTTGTTTAAGCTTTTTTTGGATTGCTATAATATCAATATTTAATCAAGTTTTGGACTTGATTAAAATCACACCCGAAGCGCTATTTTTAAATCATTCAAAAATTTCATTTTGCCTATAGTATGATTTAAAAATAGTATAAAATTG
>Ga0137308_102774_pt1 | contig 10573 bp, 6 predicted proteins | sample Inofrocosms_June_FD_97181 | JGI IMG/M metagenome (GOLD analysis project Ga0137308, IMG submission 97181) | Mouse cecal microbial communities from Vienna, Austria - N-Acetylneuraminic and N-Acetylglucosamine D2O microcosms_June | ecosystem: Host-associated > Mammals > Digestive system > Large...
TGTGGGGTGGGGCGGTCTGTCGATGGCGTTTGACAGCAATAATGCGGCATGGGCAAATGAATATAAGGAACTGAAAGCCACACTCTCCGACGAGGAATACCATGCAGCTATGGAATCCACGCTGACCGCTTTTTATACGCCGCCCGTCGTTATCAAGGCGATGTATGAAGCACTTGACCGTCTGGGATTTTCACAGGGGAATATTTTAGAGCCGTCCTGCGGCACGGGCAATTTCTTAGGGCTTCTGCCCGACAGCATGGAGAAATCAAAGCTGCACGGCATCGAGATTGACCCGTTATCGGGCAGGATTGCAAAGCAGCTCTACCAGAAAGCCAGCATTGCCATTGAGGGGTTTGAGGACACGAAGCTCCCAGACAATCATTTTGACGTGGTGCTTGGCAATATCCCGTTCGGGGAGTTTAAAGTCAACGACAGCCGCTACAACGCCCAGAAGTTTTTAATCCATGACTATTTTATCGCAAAGGCTCTGGACAAGGTGCGGGCAGGCGGCGTTGTGATGTTCATTACCTCTAAGGGTACAATGGACAAGGCAAGCCCAGAAGTGCGGAAATATATCGCACAAAGAGCCGAGCTTTTAGGGGCGGTAAGGCTTCCCGACAACACGTTTCGGGCAAACGCAGGCACGGAAGTCACGAGCGACATCCTTATCCTGCAAAAGCGTGACCGCATCATAGATATTGAGCCAGAGTGGGTAAATCTTGACACGGATGAAAACGGCGTCACGATGAACAGCTATTTTGTGTCCCATCCAGAGATGATTTTGGGCAAGATGAAGATGGAAAGCACGAGGTTCGGCATGGACAGCGTTTGCAAAGCCTATCCCGATATGCCGCTTGCGGGGCTTCTCCATGAAGCTATGCAGCGGATAAACGGCGAAATCCCAGAGCAGGAGGATGAGATTGACCGAATCTCTGACGGGCAGGACAAATCCATCCCCGCCGACCCGAACGTGCGGAACTTCTCTTTTGCTCTTGTGGATGGCAGGGTTTACTTCCGAGAGAATAACGCCATGACCCCTGCAAAGGCGTCCATGACCGCAGAAAACCGCATTAAGGGATTGTTGGAAATCCGTGACTGTGTGAGAAAGCTCATCCAGTACCAGACTGAGGATTACCCAGAGGAAATGATACAGACCGAGCAGAAAAACTTGAACCGTTCCTATGATGCGTTTACAAAAAAATACGGTCTGATTAACAGCAGGGGGAACTATCTTGCTTTTGCGGCAGATGAAAGCTACTTCCTGTTATGCTCTTTGGAAGTGCTTGACGATGAGGGGAAATTCAAGAGAAAGGCGGATATGTTCTCAAAGAGGACGATAAAGCCCCACCGTGAAGTGACCTTTGTGGAAACAGCAAGCGAAGCACTTGCCCTCTCCATCGGGGAGAAAGCCCGTGTCGATTTGCCCTATATGGCACGGCTCACTTGCAGGTCAGAGGAAGAAATCATTAAGGATTTGCAGGGCGTTATCTTCAAAGTGCCAAGCTCCGAGCCTGCAAGGTATGTGACCGCAGACGAGTATTTATCGGGCAATGTGCGGGAAAAACTGAAAATCGCAGAGATAGCGGCAAAAGCAGACCCAGAGCTTGCAGTCAACGTGGCGGCTCTGGAAAAAGTCATCCCAAAGGATTTGCCCGCAAGTGAAATCTCCGTCCGTCTGGGTACGACATGGATACCGCAGGAGGATATACAGCAGTTCATGGTGGAGCTTTTAACGCCGTCAAGCCATGCAATGGGCAGGCTTCAAGTACGCTATACGCCGCATAGCGGCGACTGGTTCATTGAGAATAAGAGTTCCGACGTGGGGAATGTCAAGGCGGACAGCACTTATGGCACGAAACGGGCGAGTGCCTACCGCATCATGGAGGACACCTTGAATCTCCGTGACACCCGCATCTTTGATTATGTTTATGATGAACACCACAATAAAAAAGCGGTGCTGAACCATAAGGAAACCACGGCAGCACAGGCAAAACAGGAGGTGATAAAGCAGGCGTTTGGGGACTGGATTTGGAAAGACCCAGAGCGGAGGAACAGGCTTGTACGCTACTACAATGACACGTTTAACAGCATCAGACCCCGTGAATATGACGGAAGCCACATCACGTTCGGCGGCATCAGCCCAGAGATTAAGCTAAGACCCCACCAAGTCAATGCGATTGCCCATATCCTTTACGGCGGCAACACGCTCCTTGCCCATAAAGTAGGGGCAGGCAAGACCTTTGAAATGGTCGCCGCCGCACAGGAGAGCAGGCGGCTGGGGCTATGCCAGAAATCCATGTTTGTCGTTCCGAACCACCTTGTCGGGCAGTGGGCGTCGGAGTATTTACGACTCTATCCGAGTGCGAATATCCTTGTGACGACCAAGCGGGATTTTGAAACAGGAAACCGAAAGAAGTTCTGCGGCAGGATTGCGACAGGTGCTTACGATGCGGTGATTATCGGACACTCTCAGTTCGAGAAAATCCCCATCAGCGAGGAACGCCAGAGGGAACAGCTCATGCGGCAGCTTGACGACATTGAGCGTGGCATTGACGATGTGCAGGCATCCCACGGGGAGCAGTTCACGGTCAAGCAGCTCATGAAAACAAGGAAAGCAATCAAGGCGAAGCTCGACAAGCTCAACGACACCAAGCGGAAAGACAGCGTGATAAACTTTGAGGAACTGGGCATAGACAGGCTCTTTATAGATGAGAGCCATTTTTACAAGAACCTTTACCTTTACACCAAGATGCGGAACGTGGGCGGCATCGCCCAGACCGAAGCCCAGAAGTCAAGCGATTTGTTTATGAAGTGCCGCTATCTGGACGAAATCACAGGCAGCCGTGGCGTAATTTTCGCAACGGGAACGCCCATCAGTAACTCGATGGTCGAGATGTACTCCGTGCAGAGATACTTGCAGTATGACACCCTTGTAAGGAATGGGTTGCAGCATTTTGACAGTTGGGCTTCCACGTTTGGCGAAACGGTCACGGCTCTGGAACTTTCCCCAGAGGGTACGAGTTACCGAGCCAAGACGAGGTTTGCGAAGTTTTACAACCTGCCAGAGCTAATGCAGATGTTCCGTGAGGTTGCGGACATCCAGACCGCCGATATGCTAAAGCTGCCCGTGCCAAAGGTCAATTACCACAATATCAAGACAAAGCCGAGCGACATCCAGACGAAAATGGTGGCGGAGCTTGCAAAGAGGGCAGAGAAAATCCGAGCAAGACTGGTAAAACCACAAACAGATAATATGCTCAAGGTGACAAACGATGGGCGGCAGCTTGCCCTTGACCAGAGGCTGATTGACCCGATGCTGCCAGACGACCCGAACAGCAAAGTCAACGCCTGCGTGGATAATATGTACCGTATCTGGGAGGAACACGCTGACACAAAAGCGGCACAACTCCTGTTCTGCGACCTCAGCACACCGAAAAATGACGGAACATTTAATGTTTATGATGATATGAGGGAAAAGCTGATACAGCGTGGAATTCCTGCTGAGCAGGTGCGTTTTATCCACGAAGCGTCTACCGATGCACAGAAAAAAGAGCTGTTCGCAAAGGTAAGGAGCGGCGAGGTGCGTGTACTGTTCGGCTCTACCCAGAAAATGGGTGCAGGTACAAACGTGCAGGACAGATTGATTGCCATTCATAATCTGGACTGCCCGTGGAAGCCGTCATGTCTGGAACAACGGCAGGGGAGAATTGAACGGCAAGGAAATATGTTTCCCGAAGTGGAAGTCTACCGCTATGTGACGGAACAGACCTTTGATGCGTACCTCTATCAGTTGGTGGAGGGAAAGCAGAAATTCATCTCCCAGATAATGACGAGCAAAAGCCCTGTCCGTTCTGCCGAGGACGTGGACGAAGTAGCTCTCTCCTTTGCGGAGGTCAAAATGCTTGCCACAGGAGATGAGCGTTTCAAGGAAAAAATGGATTTGGATATGCAGGTGGCGAAGCTCAAAGTCTTGAAGCAGAGCTATCTTTCCGAGCATTACGACCTTGAGGACAGGATATTAAAGCACTATCCGCAGGAGATTAAAGACTATGAGGAACGCATTATAGGCTATGGGAATGATGCGGAGATTGCCCGTCAGCATAAGCCGCAGGGCGAGGATAAGTTCTGCCCCATGACTTTAAACGGCGTGACCTACAAAGAAAAGGCGGACGCAGGCGGGATGCTCCTTGCTATCTGCAAGGAAAATCCAATGTCACAGCCGATAGAAATTGGCAGCTACCGTGGCTTTCAGATGGAGGTTTTCTATGATACCGTCAATGCACACTACTGTTTAAACCTCTGCGGAATGAGGAAACACAAGGTAGAGTTGGGTGCGGACGCTCTGGGCAACCTCACCAGAATTGAGAATGAGATTGCCAAATTCCCTGCCAGACTGGAAGCCGCCAAAACCAGAAAGGAGGAAACCATCGCACAGCTTGAAACCGCAAAAGTTGAGGTTGAGAAACCGTTTGCTTTTGAAAATGAGCTGAAAGAAAAGACGGAAAGGCTGAATGCCCTCAATATCGAATTGAATCTGAACGAAAAGGACAACGCTGTTATTGACGATGAGCCAGAGCAGAACGATGAGCCGGCAGAGAAAAAAAGTGAGGACAGGGAGAGGTAAATCCAGTTTGCACATTTGTATTGCTTTATTTTGGGCAGTATAATAAGTGACGATAAGAAAAAGTCGGAGGTGAGGAACAATGTCTGATGCGTTCAGATTTGAAACTTTTGTAGACGTCCACAGCAATATCTTTAATGAATACCTCGGCTCTGTCATAGCAAAGCTGTCCAGAGAAAATGAGGAATACCGTGCCGTGAGAGCCGAGATTGAGAGCCTTTATGAGAAATATCCGAAAGTCTTAGATGTGTTTGACACGGAAACATCGGCGGAACTGACCGAGGAAGAATGTGCCGCACTGATTAAAGTGATGGAGCTTAGGAACAAACTTACGGATATGGAGATGCAGTCGGTCTATTTCCGTGGCTGTTATGACAGCATAGGGTATCTGAAAAAGGCAGGAATTTTATAACGGACTGACCGAGAAAAAGGCGGTGTTGGCGTGAGTGCTGATGCCGTCTTTTACATAGCCAAATCTATTGATATGTGATAAAATAAACAAAGAAATATTCATTTATATTAAGAAGTAAGAAAAATTAAAGGAGAGGAATTGTATGTTAGTAGCCGAAAATATTGCAAAAAAATTTGCAGAATTATTTTTAGAATTAGCAAAGAAAACGGCAGAAGCCGCTCATCAATATATTGGAGAACACAAAGATATACACGGATATTATAAGTATCCTATAAAATCAAATACGTTTTCAAGGAGTAATCCTGAATTTAATGAATTATTTGAGAAAGTACCTTTTCTTACATATGATATACCCAAGTATCATATGAGTGACTATCCCAAAGATAGGATTTTATACAGTGCTATTTTTGATGGTTATGCAAAGGATTTACTTGATTGTACTATTTTGAATGAGTTTAATCTTTTAATGGATTATATATGTTCTGAGCCAGAACTTAAAAAACTTATTTCTGAAAAAGATGAAAATTTGAAATTTATAGTTAAAAATATCAATGTGAGTATTGTTGGAAGATATTTATATAAAACTAATGCTACAAGTGATATTCCAGACAATTTAGATGAGCAGATACGTCCTTTTGTAGCTGAAAGATTATTGCGTTTTCTTGCAAAAGAGTTACGAATAGATATTATTGTTCCTATTTGTCTGGCAACATTTGAAGAAGATACGATTAAGTTATCTGATAATGTAGAAATTGTCCGTATGTCTGAGGATATTCAAATGTCAAGGCAGCAAGCGTGTTCATACGAAGCAAGTAATGAGGATTGGGTTGCTGCTTGTGCAACACATATGATAGTACTGCATAATTATCATTTTGATAATACGGGAGATGCATCAATCAACAGTGCAACAAAAAATTACAATTCATATCCGCTTAAAGAAATTGATAAAGTAATTGCTGCTGTAAAAGTTGTTACAGGGTATTCCATTGGTTATGCACAAATTTTGTCATATCCAATAGAGTGGATTGACGGATTTTGTGCAGACCTTATTCCTTTATATGGTGCAAAAGCTCATTTTGTAAATCCAAAAGAAACCGAAAAATTCTGGATGAGTTTGCCTGTTTCGATGGTAAGTAGTGCTCAATCAAATATTTTGAAAACAGTATATCAAAATATTTTAAAGTGTGAAGAAGATGCAAATAAAAGCAATTTATTATTTGCGTTAAACCGTTTTAACAGATGTATGTTGCGAAATGATGTGGATGATATGGCAACAGATGCAACGATTGGAATTGAAGCACTTTTAGCAGGAGGAACAAAGGGCGAAATTACATACACTATTTCAAATAGAATACCTGTTGTATTTGCTCATGAATCTAATGAGCTATATAGTCCCTCAAATAGTAGAGCTATAATGAAAACAATATATAATTATCGTTCTAAAATTGTGCATGGAGGTAAACTTAGAGAGAAAGATAAATTTTTCGAGATTAACGGAACGAAGTATGATGTTGCGAAAATTGCTGTTGACTTTCTGAGATATTCGCTGTTGTTTATGACAGAGCATCAAGAGTTTCTGGACGCAAAGAAGTTTGATGGATACATTGATGATATTTTGTGTGGCAAAGCTTAGAAAGCTGATGTAGAATAGTTAAAAGGATATATACATAGCAAGAGGTTTTTTGTTATGTAAAACCCTTTTGACTTTTCTGTTTCCGATAGGTAGAATATTTTTAGAAGGCATGATATTATTTTTTGGTGAAGTACAAATAAATTGAATTGAGGGAACTTTATGAGCCAAATACTTCAATGGATTGGCACGTTTGCATCTATTATAAGTGTGCCGCTTGCCATATTTTTTTATTACAAAACAATAGATGGGAAATACGAAAAGGTAAAAAAGGAATTGGTTAGTTTATTTTCGAGTTATATTGGAACAGGGAATAAACTTTCACTTTTTTATTTATCATCTGTAATTAATGCTAAGTTACGAGAAAATAATCTGAAAGCTGGTAGTATAACTACAATATCTATTATAGAGGATTTGATAGTTGCAATAATTTCAAATCCATTATTAGCTAACGATGCGAAAAAATCTATTTTGTCCGATTTAGAGATGCTCGTATATCCTGCGGTTGAAGTTCCAGATGGAAAATTAGCAGGAGGCTTGGAGAGTATAGATGTATCTACTGAAGATAAAAATGATGCTGATGAGCATCGTAAAAAACTTGCAGAGGCTTTGAGAAAAGGTGACCCTGTTACTATTGAAATAGAAATGAATAAAAATAAAGAGCAAACACCGACTATTCAAAAACTCTCAAAGATAATAGGTATGGTAAGTGCTTTAGCCACGATTCTGTCATTTTTAATATCGACAGGACAAGTTACCGATTTTTTTGAAATAGTAGATTTAACGAGTACAGGTGCTCAAATATTGATTGGTATAATTGCTTCTATAATTGCATCATTGGTATTGGCTTTGCTTGAAAAAATACGCAAGAAAAAATAAAGTTTTACATAGCCGAGAGGTTTTCATTATGAAAATCCCTCGGCTAATTCTATTTCTGGAGGTGATTTTATTGGATGAGAAGTAACAGACCTTATGTGCAGATTGACCCAGACGTGCTTGAGCAGGCAAGGCAGATAGACCTACTTTCCTATCTCAGAGCCTATGAGCCGAGCAACCTTGTCAAAGTCAAAGGCACAACGAACGTGTACTGTACCGCCGAGCATGACAGCCTAAAGATTTCCAACGGCAAATGGTACTGGTGGTCGAGGGGCTTCGGCGGCTATTCCGCCCTTGATTATCTGATGAAAGTCAAGGAATACGGATTTGTGGAAGCCGTGGAAACCCTCACGGGGCAGACGATGGCGGACTGGAAACCGCCGCCCCCTGCCGTAAAGAAAGATGAGCCAAAGGTGCTTCTCCTGCCGCCGAAGAACAAAAATTGTGACAGAGTGGCGGAGTATCTTTTCGGTCGTGGCATTGACTATCAGATTATCCAAGAGTGCGTTGCCGAGGGGATTATTTTCGAGAGTGCCGACTACCACAACGCTGTTTTTATTGGGAAAGATGAAAGCGGAACACCAAAATACGCCGCCTGCCGTGGCACGATGGGGAGTTTCAAGCGGGACGCATCGGGCAGCGACAAGCGGTATTCGTTTCGGCTTCTGGCAAAAGAGCCGACCGACGCCGTGCATTTATTTGAAGCCGCCATTGATTTACTCTCCTATGCCACCTATTTAAAATGTGAGGGAAAAGACTATAAAACGGAGAATCTTCTCTCCCTGTCGGGCGTATATCAGCCGAAGAAAGAGCTGAAAGAAAGCAAAATCCCCATTGCCCTCACGACTTTTTTGAAAGCAAACCTACAAATCAAGACCATCTTTCTGCATCTGGACAAGGACAGGGCAGGTCGGCTATGTACCGCCGCCTTGAAAGAATTATTGCAGAAAGACTACCGAATCGTTGATGAACCGCCGCCAGTCGGCAAGGACTTCAACGATTTTTTAATGTCTTATCTGGGGATTGCAAGGCAGAAACCGAGCCGTGAAAGGAGGGATGCCCGCTGACTATATGAGGATTTTTCAGTAAGAAATGACTGTAACCACAACAAAATTTCAGACCGAAAGGGAGGAAAGACCGATTGAAAAACTATGAAGTGACCCTTGTCGCCCACTATGCAAAGACCGTTTCCATCTATGCCGACAGCCCCGAACAGGCAGCGGAGAAGTTAAAGACCGTCCTGTTTGATACCGACCTTGTGAGGTTTTCCGACGGGGATTTTGTCTGCGGCGAAGCCGAGATTAACGACCCTATGGAGGACGCAGGGGAAGAAAGCGAATCCGAGGGAGAGGATTTTGAGGACGGCTTCTGTTCGGAGTGTCCGTGCTTCAGAACGGTATGTAAAGGATGCTGTCACGAGGGCGGGGATTAAAGACACGTCTTACCAAGCACTGAATTTGGTTATCCATCTGCCGATGGAAACAAAATTCGCTTGTTAGGGGAAAGCTCCCCTAATACCCCGTAAAAAGAACAATGCCAAAGTATGCCGCCATGCCGTGTGCGGCACGGCGGTCACAGAAAGGAATCCAAGAATGAGTGAGTTTTTATATTTTATCCTCGGCACAACGCTCGGCGGCATGGTCGGCGTGGCGGCTATGTGCGTGTTGCAGATTAACAGGCTGTTCGAGGGAAAGGGGGATGCAGATGCGGAAACGAAACGTGCAGATACTGTTCCGACTGACTGAGGAAGAAGCTGAATACCTCTGCTCCCTTGCGGAGAGGTCGGGGCATTCCAGACAAGCCCTGCTCCAGTCAATGGTCATGGGCTACCGCCTATGCGAGAAGCCAGACCCAGAGTTTTATAAAATCATGCGGGAGCTGTCTGCAATCGGAAACCGCATTAACCAGCTTGCGGCAAAGGCGAACGCCCTTAATTTTGTGGACACGCCGATGCTCTATGACGAAGTCAAGCGGTGGCGGGACTTCCGTCTGGACGTGGGCAGGAGCTACCTTGTTCCGAGGAAGATGTCTGGCTGATGGCGGTCTGCGAAATCTGGGACGTAAAGGGCAGGCTCGACCACCCCATCGACTACGCCGAGAATCCAGAAAAGACCGCCAACCCCAAATACACGGATGCGGACTTGCAGGCGATGGGCGATGTGATGAAGTATGCCACCAACGGCGACAAGACCGAGCGGCAGTTTTTTGTCACGGGCGTAAATTGTGACCCTGCCACGGCAAGGGACGAGATGATGATAGCCAAAGCACAATGGAACGACCAGAGCGAGATTGTCTGCTACCACGGATTTCAGAGTTTTAAGGCAGGCGAGGTCACGCCAGAGCAGGCACATGAGGTCGGCGTGAAGCTGGCGGAGAAGATGTGGGGCGGCAGGTTTCAAGTAATCGTGGCGACGCATCTGAACACGGAATGCCTGCACAACCACTTTGTCGTCAACTCGGTTTCTTATATTGACGGCAGGCATTACCACGACAACAAGAAGAACCTGCGTCTGCTCCGTAAGTGTTCGGACGAATTGTGCCGTGAATATTCCTTATCGGTCATTGAACACCCAAGCGGCAGGAAAAAGCCATATGCTTTATACCAAGCCGAGAAGAAGGGTCTGCCCACAAGGGATACCGTGGCACGGCAGGCGGTGGACGAAGCTATCTCAAAATCCTTTACGTTAAAAGACTTTGACCGCCAGTTAGCGGAAATGGGATACCGCATCAATTTTGACCCTAACAGAAAATACTGGACGATAATCGGCAAGGGATGGCAAAGACCGAAACGGTTATATAAGCTCGGCGAGGATTATACCAACGAGAGGATAACGGAACGCATTAAGGAAAATTCCTATGCGGTCAAGTTCCAGAGCTTTTCCAAAGAGCAGCCGCAGGTTAAGGTGTACCATGTCCGTGGTTCTCTGAAAGACGCAAAGAAAATTGGCGGCTTGTGTGGGCTGTATCTCCACTATTGTTATAAGCTCGGCATCTTGCCAAAAGGGAAGAAACAGAATCATGCACGGCTTCATTA
>Ga0137308_102775_pt1 | contig 10571 bp, 6 predicted proteins | sample Inofrocosms_June_FD_97181 | JGI IMG/M metagenome (GOLD analysis project Ga0137308, IMG submission 97181) | Mouse cecal microbial communities from Vienna, Austria - N-Acetylneuraminic and N-Acetylglucosamine D2O microcosms_June | ecosystem: Host-associated > Mammals > Digestive system > Large...
AGATACTTTTTGTACTTTCTTTATCTCCTGCTCCATCTAGACACACTGTTATCAGTTGCACATTTTCTGGCAGTGCCTTTTCAAGTGCTGCAAGCTCTGGCATCTCTGCAATACAAGGTGGACAGGTCAACGCCCAGAAATTGATAATTGTCACATCCTTACCCTGAATATCTTCTTCGCTAAAGGCATCCCCTTCTAAAGATTCCGCTGAAAAAGACTTTAGGCTGCCAAGTGTTGTGGCTGTCCCTTCCAGAGCTTCTTCATCTTCTTGCTGTGCTGGTTCTTCTGATGGCGGCGTTGTACTCTCTTCTTTGGAACAGCCAACCATCCACACCATAATTACAACTATCAAACAAAAAAATAAAGTCCATGATTTCTTGTTCTTCATCAGATTTTCCTTCTTTCTATCATTAAAATTATATAAAACAGCTTATCATAACTTTACACCTTTTTCTAGCTGAATATACCCAATTTTAACATAAAAAAGCTTTCTCTGTTGCTCAAACAGGAAAGCTTTGGGTTGATTTCTTTTATTATTTTCTAAAGTTCTACTAATCGTATCTCTGTGGCATAAAATACATCATTTTCAAAGCTGCCTTTCATTTCAACAGACATATACTCTTCTAAGTCCTGAAATCCAGCTTCTTTGTCCTTATAATTCTCTCCATTTTCATCCGTAGTTCTTATATAAAAATTCGTATTATCTTCAAAAACTACAGGAATCAACTGAGAATCAGGAATATCAGCATTAGAGCTTGGAGAACTATATGCTAAGGAACCATCTTCTAGTATTTTTACTTTCTTTTCTACGATAAAAAAGGAATCCTCTTCTATCTTCCAAACTTTACCTACAAAATCCGCATCTACAGCAGCAGCAACATCTGGTTCTAAAACCTGCCATTTACTGGAAGTATTTTCCTGTGGTTCTTCTGATAATCCTTCATCTGTCTTGGCTTCTTCTGTTTTAGCAACAGATTCAGAATTCGCACCACATCCTACAGCCAAAACATTTAACATACAGACAGTGCCAAACCATACCATTACTTTTTTAAGTTTCATGTTCATCATCATTTTCTCCTTATTTAAAATTCTTAATATTTTAAATATAGCACATGAAACTCTAAAAATTCTCTAAAAATTATAGTTCTCTATAGCATCACCTTTATCACGGATTTTACAATATCCGCTGAAAAAGCCATGTTAGCACTCTTTATTCTTCTCTTGTCAGATTCCGAATCAGCTTACACACCCTCTCTGCACTTTTCCTGATTGTCTCTTCCGAAAGCATACCCTGCTCATACGCATAACGGATATTCTCGTCATCTTTTGGGTTTCCTGGCATGATAATATCATTCCCCGCTGCAATGCACTTCCACGGAACGCTTCCGTCTTCTGGAAGTGTTGTATTCCAGTCAGACATGATGACACCGTCAAATCCCCATTCATCACGTGCGATTATCGTACAGAGTTCCCGGCTGTTCGCTGCATGAACGCCATTGATTAGATTATAAGAAGACATCATAGCTACTGGCATAGCTTTTTTCACTGCAATCTCAAATCCGCGTAAATAGATTTCCCGGAGCGCCCGCTCAGATATACGAACATTGACTCCCATTCGGTTATCCTCCTGATTATTGCAGGCAAAATGCTTGATCGTTACTCCGCATCCTCTGTGACTTTGTACTCCTTCTGTCACTGCCGATGCCAAAAGTCCGCAGAGCAACGGATCCTCCGAATAATATTCAAAATTGCGTCCACACAGTGGATTCCTTTGAATGTTCATACCTGGTGCCAGCCAAAGATCCACATGAAATTCTTCCATCTCTTTTGCTACAGCCGCTCCAAATTCCCGCATCAATTCGATGTCCCAGGATTGTGCCAGCGCAGTTCCTGCTGGAAACGCCGTGCAGTGCTGATAACAGATATCCGCTCCCTCATGGTGCTTCGTTTCCTCCAAAAAACCATTCTCCAGCGAACCTAAGACGCTGACACCATACACAAGACCCGTATCACAGTTCACCTCGTAACTTTGCCTCAACCTCAAGCCTGCCGGACCGTCTGCCATGATCAGAGAGCGGATTCCATATTTTTCTTCCAATGCTTCTGTTGTCTCTCCTGCCGACCCTGGAACCCGAACTCCAGAAGACCCCAGTGTGCTGGTACCCTGTGTGATATTTCCATATAAGAGCGGAATCAGTTTCTCCACAGGTATTTCTTTTGCTGATGAAAAAGCCTTCTGACAGGTTCTTTTCTTCCCCTCTTGTGGTGTAATGAGAAGGTTGGGCAGATTCTGCTCTTTAGTCATCTGTTCTCTAAATTTCTCTGCAGCTGTTTCAGGCACAGGTAATTCATCAAACACCGGAAATTCCATACCTGTTTTTTCTGTTTGCTTCAGTATAGTTTGTTGTTGAATTGTAAGCAGCGACACAAGTCGCAGAGAAGCCACATGCTCTCCAAGCCATACGCCATAAGTTCCTGCTTCCGCAATCCATGCATGCAACGTCTCTGAAAAGCTGGCTATCTGTGTCCATTCGACAGATATGATAAGGCGCTCCTCTTCTCCTGGTTCTAGACTTCTGGTCTTTGCAAAACCAATCAGTCGGCGGTATTCTTTCACATTGCCTGTTTGAGGCAGTGTCACATATACCTGCACAACTTCTCTTCCCGCATAATGTTCTCCGATATTTTTAACAGATACCATCACATCCACACCTTGTTCTGTCTCCTGACATCTTTCAAACTGTATAGAAAAGGTGGTATAGGAAAGTCCATACCCAAAGGGAAACAAAGGCTGTATGCCAAAGCTGTCAAAATAACGGTATCCAACATAAATACCTTCCTTGTATTCTTCTGTCTTAAGATTTCCGTTTAAATATCCGAAGCTTTCCGCAGAAGGGTAATCCTCATAACGCATTGCCCAGGTGGTCGTAAGCCTTCCTCCGGGTAAGGCATAACCGAACAACACATCCGAGACCGCATGGCCGCCCTCCTGCCCCGGAAGGGAGATATACAAGACTGCTTTGATATTTTCTGCTTTTTTAAGAATATCCGTCAACTCTACAGGTGCGCCCACATTTAACAGCAAGATGATTGGAAGGCCAGCCTGGTCCAGATAGAGAATATCCTTCTGTTCCTTTTTGCTTAAATAATAATCTCCCTCTGCTTTTCTGCGGTCTTTTCCTTCACCAGCAATGCGACTGAGTACATAGACTGCCACTGAGGCCCCTTTTAGATCATCCGCCGTAATCTCCCGACCATCCGGCAGAGAAAACGGATGCTCTGCATAGGCATCAAACGGATTTTCCACATACTTCGCACGCTCCAGAACTTTCTCCTTCCAAGCAGTCCGGGCCATCTCATAACGTTTTTCATAATCTTCTATCCAGTGTTGGCTGGTGATCATTGCTCCTGCCCTTTTTAGCCCCTGATATATGGAGATACTCTCCCGATTGTTCACATCTCCTGAACCAATTCCTCCTTTCACCGTTCGAACTGCGCCTCCTCCAAACAAAGCTACTGGCGTGGGAGACTGAAGTGGAAGGATTCCTTCATTCTTCAACAGGACCATACCCTCTGTTGCTGCCCTTCTCGCCAGCCGTCCATGCACAAGTTCTCGTTCAGAACACGGTTTCTTCTGTATATCGCTATAATTCTGTTCTGCACCCATCGTGTTATCCTCCTTAAATTCAAAAATAAAATAGGGAAAAAGAAAAACTGCTGCAGTTTCTTTCCGCATCTGAAAAGCTTCGTACTGCAGCAGTTGTTTCTACAAATATACAATAATTACTCCTTTACTCCGCCAAGCGTTACACCCGCAATGATATACTTGGAAAGGAGCAGATATACCAAGATGATCGGAACGATAGCAACCAGGATCATAGTATATATCTTGCCCATGTCAAAATTCATATAGTCTGCACCTCGAAGAGTTGCAATCAGAATTGGCACCGTCATTTTCTCTTTGGACTGAATGATCAGCGCTGGAACAAAGTAATTATTCCACGAACCAACAAAAGTAAAAATTGCCTGCACTGCAATAGCCGGTTTCATAATCGGAAGCACGATCCGATTAAAGGTCCCAAACTCTCCAGAGCCATCAATCCTTGCCGCTTCTACAAGAGACATCGGAAGAGAAGATTGCAGATAACTATACATAAAATAAAATACAGCCGGAGAAGCAATGGATGGGATAATCAAAGGAACCAGAGAGTCATACATTCCCATATTAGTGACTAGTCGCAAAAATCCCATAGCTGTTACTTGTGTTGGCATCACAAGAATCGCCATAATAAATGTAAATGCTGCTTTCTTTAATTTAAAATCATACGCGTAAAGACCATAAGCTGTCAAGGCTGAAAAGTAGGTAGCAATCGCCGCAGAACATCCAGAGACAAATAAACTGTTCAAAATTCCCTTAAACATGGGAAACGTTCCGTCATTAGCGACATTTCGCAGATTCTCAAACAGATAGCCGCCTGGCAGTGCAGAAAACCCTTTCTGCAGATCTGCATGTGATCTTGTTGCATTGATAAACAGGATGTAGAAGAAAAACAGGCACATAAATGACAGGATAATCAATACAATATGCGCCATGATACTCCGTAAATGACTGGACTGTTTTGATTTCATGACCTTATCTCCTCCTCTGCTTTTTTGCTTTCTTTGCTGCTGCTTTTGAACCATCTGGATCATCATTATTGGTCATCCGGTATACAAAGAAGCACAGAATACCGCTGACAATAAACAAATAGACAGAAAGAGCACCCGCCATACCATAATTTCTGCTCTTTAAATGGCTGTTCAGGAACATTATCAACGTCATGGATGTACGGTCTGGCGTTCCTTGTCCATTTGTCAAAATCTGAGGAACATCAAACATCTGCAGACCACCAATAATCGCTGTGATCAGTGTATAGGCAAGGATCGGACGTATCTGCGGAAGCGTAATATAAAAGAACCTCTGAATACTGTTACACCCATCCAGCTCGGAAGCTTCAAAGACATCTGGACTAATTCCCATAATCGCCGCCATAAGCATAATGGTAGAATTACCGAACCACATGAGAAAGTTCATAAAGCCCACTAAAGACCTGGTACCAAATACAGAACCAAGAAAATCAAAGGGCTCTTTAATTAACCCTATGGACATAAGAATTTCATTGACCGGGCCATTGGTAGAGAACATGGTAAAGAAAAGCATTGCAAATGCAGATGCCATGATCAGGTTCGGCAAATATATCACAACTTTGAAAAACTGTGTTCCATGAATCTTCAGACGGGCATCCACAAACCATTCTGCAAGCACCAGAGCAATCACAATCTGAGGAATAAATCCTATGATCCATAAAATCAACGTATTGGCCGCATATTTGAGCATATCTGATCCCAAAAGGCTGATATAATTCTCTATTCCGATAAAATTCGGTCCGACTTCCTTGATTCCCGAACGATAATACTCAAAAAAACTGTATCGGATTGTATCTATCAGAGGAATAAATGAAAATATGAAAAAACTCACAAAAAACGGGAGAATGAAAAAATATCCCCATTTTGCATAGTCAATCTTTTTATGTTTTGTTTTCATAAATGATCGCCCCTTTCTTTTTCCTTTTGATGCGGGGTAGCTTTATACCCCGCACAAATACCTGTTTTTACTCCGGCCACTGAATTGCTGTAATATCTGGATAACGTTCGATGATCGCTGTTTCAAAATTCGCCTTCGCCTTATCAAAATCAACTGCGCCCTGGAAATAATCGCTGAAAGAATTCTGAATCAGTTCCACGCATCCCTGGTCATAAGCCGAAAGCGGCGCAATCTGGATATTTTCTGCAACTGGAGCAAAATACTGGAACGAATTCTGCCCTCCTAAGAATTCAGAAGAATAAGAGGCATCCCCTGCTGCTTCCTGCATGCCACTTCTTGTATTTGTAAACTCTGCATAGTCTTTGGATAACTTCAGCAGATTCTTCTTATCTGCCGTAAGCGCAAGAATGATATCTTTCACATGCTCTGGATTGTCGGTACCAGTGCAAGCATGTATATAGGAACCTCCCCAGTTATATTCCTGAGGCGGATTGGTAACACCCCACACGCCATTTTCTCCGTCCCAGTTTGGCTTTAATGTAAAGTCAATTCCCCATGCCGGGAAGAGAAAGGCAAATACTTTGGCAGAAGACCCCATCGCCTTGTTCCAGTCATCATTCCACTGTCCTTTTACACTCTTGTCCAGATAGCCTGCATCCAGCCATTCTTTAGAATCTTTCACCCAATCCATAATCTTCTGATCCACTTTAACTGTGGTCTCACCTGGACTTACCCAAGATGCTTCGATACTGTTGCCATACAGACGGAATGTATCTGCATAGGAAGAAAACGTATAATATCCTTTTGCTTTCAGTTCTTCTGCTGTTGCTTTAAGCGTATCCCAGTCTTTCACTTTCTGACCAATCGCCTCTGGATCATCTGTGCCAAACACATCCATGGCGATATCCCGGCGATATACCAAAAGACCCGGACAGCACTGCCAAGTGGAACCTCTTTGAACACCATTCACGTCTGAAGCAGTCACCTTCGTAAACTCATACTGCTCTGCCATATCTGTATCTGGATTAATTCCGAGACTCGTAAGAGGCATGGCTACATCTGCGTCTGCATCTGTATATTTATTCACATAATCTGTCTCTGACAGGAAAATATCCACTTTGTCATCTGCCGACGCATCCGCCTGTTTCATCAAAGCCTCATCCAGCTTTTGTTGATAGACCCCGTCCTGATTCGGGTTGATAATCCAGTGTATCTCAGTGCCATCATTTAATGTCGTCACTGTACCATCCTTCGAAGTTTCCTTAACTTTGGGATAGACTGCCTCTACACGTTTACGGAATTCGTCATTCCAGCTGTAGACATTGATGACCTTTCCTTCCTCGCCTCCTTCTGCATCAGAGCTAGATGATTTGCCGCAGCCAGCCAGCGAACTAGCTGTTATCACTGCAACCAACAAGATGCTTATGATTCTCTTTTTCATTTAAAAAACCTCCTGTTATATTTTGTGAAGCCACTCCTTCACTCGTCTTGTTGCACAAAGTATAACGGATTTTTTGCCTCAAATATATTAAAGTTCTTACCAAAATGTCAGATTAATGACACATTTTCAATGTTTTTATGCACATAAAAGGCGTACTTATACACTCTAATTTAATTTAGGTCATGATTCTGATATTTTTCGCATGTTTTTTATTTATATCGGTCTTTGATTTCCTCTATGATTATTCTATATAAACGGGTTAAGAAAGGAGCATAAACATTGAACCATTTAAAATTTATAGATGAACATGGAAGCTTTCTGATCAGACAGCCGGAGAATACAAGTTACCTGTATTTTCCTCTTGCATCAGAAACTGGACTGAAAAGTGCTGTCACGCCGAATCTGGGCGGTGATGCCAAGATAGATCAGGAAACTTTCCTTTTGGAACCGGTAAGTTCTGAAAATCTGCACAACAATCGTTCCTCCCGCAATTTTTGGTTTCGAAAAAACGACACAGATGTATACTCAGCAAGCGGAGCTTCTGCGGTTCAGGAAGCTTTACAATTTACGGAACAACAGGATAAGAGTGAGCTGACTGCAGGATTTATGTGGCAGACCCTAACCCGAACTTCCAAAGTCCATCAGCTGATATCTACTATTACTTCTTTTATTCCCAAAGACAGTAATGTGGAGATTATGTATGTGACCATACAAAATCAGGCAGAGACCCCACAGGAATTCACTGCTTACGCTGCAATTCCTATCTATGGACGCAGTGCAGACAATATCCGGGATCACCGGAATGTTACCTCCATGCTTCACCGCATCGAGACAGTTGAAAATGGTGTACTCGTCTGCCCCACCATGTCTTTTGATGAAAAGGGACACCGTCCAAATACGAAAATCTATTATGTTGCCGGCTGTTCGGGAAACAGCGATGCACCAGAAGCATTCTATCCTACCGTAGAAAGCTTTATCGGTGAAGGCGGAACCTTCACACATCCCCGTGCTGTCTATGAATCTCATCTTGGTGAAGCGGCTTCTTATCACACAGCCGGTAAGGAAGCCATGGGAGCTTTTCGATTTGCGCCTGTCTTACTCGGCCCTGGCGAAAAAGCGGACTATATCATTCTCATGGGCATAGAAAATAGCAAAGAAGATATCCTGGATCGGATTGAAGCATATAATACCAGCGGCAAAATACAAAAAGCTTTTGAAGACACAAAATCTTACTGGCAGAATCAGGTAAATATTGATTTTCATACAAACGATATCGATTTTGACCAGTTGATGCAATGGATTTGTTTTCAGCCCTATCTGCGCCGGCTGTTCGGCTGCTCCTTTCTTCCTCATCATGACTACGGAAGAGGTGGTCGTGGATGGAGAGATCTCTGGCAAGACTGTCTCTCTCTACTTCTGCTGAATCCTGAGCATGTGGGAGATATGATCACTGCAAACTATAAGGGCGTCCGTATAGATGGCACGAATGCAACAATCATTGAAAGCAAAAACGGCAGTTTTCTTGCCGACCGGAACGGGATCGCCCGGGTCTGGATGGATCATGCACTTTGGCCGTTGATGACAACAAAACTCTATATTGATCAAACCGGAGACATCGAACTTCTAAATAAGCAAGTTCCTTATTTTAAAGATATACAGACCGCACGGGGAACCGAAACCGATGACTTGTGGATTCCTTCACATGGGAATCTGCAGTGCACAAAAGAACATACGTTCTATCTCGGGAGTATCCTCGAACATCTTCTTATCCAGCACTTAACTTCCTTTTATGAGACAGGGGAACATAATATCTATCGTCTCCGGGGAGCAGACTGGAACGATGCTTTGGATATGGCTTCTGAACATGGAGAAAGTGTGGCTTTTACCTGTGCCTATGCTGGTAATTTACTGGATCTGGCAGCTATGATCCGTCTTCTGGACAGTCATTCTGCTACTCATACAACGGAGCTTCTGGAAGAAATCACGGTCCTTTTGGAAGACAACACAGAAATCTTTAATGATACCCATAAGAAGCAACAAATCCTGTCTAAATATTGCAGCCTTTGCAGGCACGAAGTCAGTGGCCGGCGTGTCACCCACTCCCTTTCTTCCCTTGCGGTGAATCTGGTCAGGAAAGCAAACTGGCTTATGGAACATATAAGAACACAGGAATGGATCAACGGACCTGAAGATGAGGGATGGTTCAACAGCTATTACGACAATCATGGCCGGGCTGTAGAAGGATTTTTTGAAAATCATGTGCGCATGATGCTGACTGGACAGGTTTTTGCTATCATGAGCCAAGTTGCAGAAGATGAGCAGATCCGAAAGATCACAAAGAGTGCAGATCACTACCTTTATCAGAAAGAAATCGGCGGTTACCGCCTGAATACTGATTTTCACGAATTGAAATTTGATATGGGACGCATGTTTGGATTTGCCTACGGAGAGAAAGAAAACGGAGCTGTATTTTCCCACATGACGACCATGTATGCCAATGCTTTGTACCGCAGAGGTTTTGTAAAGGAAGGTTTTAAAGCCCTGAAGACGCTCGCAGATACAGCTCTGAATTTTGATGTGAGCCATATCTATCCGGGGATACCTGAATATTTCCGCGCAGATGGGCGGGGAATGTATCAGTATTTGACTGGAGCTGCCAGTTGGTTTATGATGACAATGCTCACAGAGGTTTTTGGTGTACGAGGAGATGCCGGAGATCTGATCTTGCATCCAAAGCTTCTGGCCTGCCAGTTTGACGCAGATGGAACAGCTTTTGTTGCTGCTCCCTTTGCAGGTAAAAATTTTACCATCCTTTATAAAAACAAAGCTGGCAAAGATTTCGGCTCCTATATCATCGAATCTGCTTTCTGCGACAGTGAAAAGCTTCCTGTCACAGAGGAATCATTTGTTATGATTCCCCGCAGAACCATCACCGCACTGTCAGACAACATGCACAAAATTATTATAAATTTATCATAACAGCGTTTATCAAAAACAGAAACACCAGGAAAGGACAAACAGCATCATATGAGATATGGATATTTTGATAACAAAAATCGGGAATACGTAATCGATCGGCCGGATACACCCACCCCCTGGGTAAATTATCTGGGTTCTCCAGAATATGGCGCAATTATTTCCAACCATGCAGGCGGCTACAGTTTTATAAAGTCTGGCGCAAATGGAAGAATTCTTCGATATATTTTTAACAATTTTGACCAGCCGGGAAGATACCTTTATATCCGTGATAATGAATCCAAAGATTATTGGTCGGCTTCCTGGCAGCCAGTAGCCAAAGACCCTGAACAATACAAAAGTAAATGCTGTCATGGAATGGGATATACCAGAATGACCGCCTGCTATGATGGGATTCGGTCTGAAGCTACCTATTATGTTCCTTCTGGAAAAAGCTATGAAGTGTGGGCGCTTTCTATCACCAACGACTCTCCACATGTCAGAGAACTTACTCTGACTGGATATGCAGAGTTTACAAACCACAGTAATTATGAACAGGATCAGGTAAATCTGCAGTATTCGCTGTTTATC
>Ga0137308_102779_pt1 | contig 10556 bp, 14 predicted proteins | sample Inofrocosms_June_FD_97181 | JGI IMG/M metagenome (GOLD analysis project Ga0137308, IMG submission 97181) | Mouse cecal microbial communities from Vienna, Austria - N-Acetylneuraminic and N-Acetylglucosamine D2O microcosms_June | ecosystem: Host-associated > Mammals > Digestive system > Large...
AGTACCCTGTCTGCAAATAGTCACGCCCAAGACGTGAGAGGTCTTTTGTAATGACCGTATTGATTTTCCCGCTTTCAATGTCCTCAATCATGCGCTTAAAATCAGGTCTTTCAAAATTCGTGCCGCTCCACCCGTCGTCAACGTATGTTTCCACAACCTCTATCCCATGATACTGTGCGTACTGCATGAGCATCTGTTTCTGGCTCGTTATGGAATTGCTTTCCCTGTCCGTGATGCCGTCATCAACAGACAGTCTTGTGTACAGCCCTGCTTTTGGTGCTGTTTTATATGTAGTCCTACCCATTGGCTTCTCCTTTTCTGGAAGAAGCTGGTGAACTGCAAAGTAGTTCTTCGGGTTCTATTATATCCTCATTCCCCGATACCTGCAAGCATTTTTCCTCTTTGTCTGAATTTAATATTGCCCTCACAAACGCATCCTGCGGTGTACGTTTGCTGTCAAACACCCTTGTCACTACCAGTCTTGTCTTATTCAAATGATATTCCTCCTAAAAATCAGATATTTATGCGTCTTGCCCTGCAGGGACAAATGCCCCGCAGGGAATAAAATCTCCCTGTCCGGCATCAGACACTTTGAAAGGACGCAGTAAAGACACTTCCAAAATGCCCCCAAAGCCTTATATTTCCTGCCTTTATACGCTAAGACACTTATTTTTCTATTTTAAATTTAAAAAGTATTTATATATAATAAGGGGAACTCCATAACCCGTATGTATATATATATATAAAGGATTTGGGAATTTACACGTCTAAACGTATACTGCGTCTTAATGCCTTTCCTCCGTCCGCACTTTTACATGGATACCTTTAAATCCCCTTGCAGTCTTTCCATTTCCAAGTGAGATATTATTCGTGTAGGTAAGCCTGTATTTATCCTCATTCTGCCGGAGGAAGTTGGAAAAACTGCGCTCCCCCAGTGTTTTCTCAAGGTTGTCCTCGCACCACTGGCTGTATGCGCTGTAAAGCTGCTTTGATGTGGCGTGTGTACCCTGCTCAAGCCTGATATAGCCCTCCGACTGCATGAATACGATGATATTGTTCCCGTCCTGCATGGCTTTTGTGAGGTTGTCCTCCGCCCTTTTACTTATGGTAAACTCATACCCGTTTTCAATCAGGCGGTGCAGCCCCTCAAGACACCATAGGAATATGCCCTCTGCTTCAGCAATCAGCTTTTCGCCAAGGAACGGATCATCTTTCCTGTCCGGCTTGCGCTCTTTTACGGTAAGGACTATCTGCCTGCGGAAAAAACCGTAGGAACGGTCATACAATGAACCGAGGTTGCCATTCCCGAAACAGATAAAACGCACACATAAATATCCCTGTTCGCTCTGCCTGCCCTTGCGCTCCAAGTCTGTTTTATCTTCCAGTGTCACTATGGACTTGATGTTGTTGGTCTGCGGGAGCGCCTCCAGCTTCATATCATCATCAAGCATCAGCAGCTTCCATTCAAGGTCTGCCCTTGCGAAGCGGTCAACCTCCACTTTCTGTATGCTGCCTGTGTTCATGCTGTCACCGAGCAAAGCACGGAGTACCCTACCAATGCGTGACTTTCCCTCCCCGCCTTTCCCTATGACTATCATCATTTTCTGCCCTTTGGTAGTCGGTAACAGCACATAGCCCATAAACTCCTGCAATGTGATGATATCCTCCGGCTCCAATAACTGCCCTATAAAGGAAAGCCACTGTGACGGTTCCGGCGCATCAGGCACATACCGCACCGGAAGTCTGTTCATGCAGAACTCCTTCTGTGCCGAGAAGTTTTTTGATAAAAAGTAAGTACCATTTGCCACATGGATACGGTCTGTCTGGTAGGGTATCGGCGGCGAGTAACACCTAATCTTTAGCGCATCCAAAAGTGTTGTTGCCTTTTTTGCGATATTCGATGTGACATAGGGCGCAATCTTATGGTATATCTCCGCCTTAATCTGCTCCGCATCACCGACTGCCCCGTTTATGTCAAAAAACCTGCCATGTATGCACTTCATTGGGTGCCCTGCAAGGAAATCCTCACAGAAAAGCACGTCATTGACCTTGCTCCCGTCAAACCATGTTTCCGGCTGTGCCGCCTGCTCCATCCTGTCCATTGTCTTTTCCAGTGCCGCCCGCTGTTCCTTTGGCACACTGTTCCAGTCTTCTTTCAATCCTTAACACTTCCTCTCCATAATCCGTTACCAACTGCACACGCTCCGATAGCGGAGCGTATAATAAAATATCTAACAGATACTCAATATGGTCTTTCTTCTCCAACGCTTCACAGAACAGCGGGTGCCATTCTTCCCCTGCGCTGTGCGGTTCATATTTTTCTTTCCATTCCCTTAACCGGCACAGATAGTCAGAAAGCACACGGAAACACTTCTTTTCTGCCCTCTCAAACCTCTGCTCCGGCGATAACTTACGCTTACGTTTTGGCAGCGGTTTCCTCCCCCCGTTATCATCAAAACGGATACCGAAAGCCGCCGCAATCTGCACCGCCGCATCTTTCTTCCCAAGACCGTAAAACTTCGCCACAAAATCAATCGCATCGCCCTTTTCCCCGCACCCGAAACAGTAATACCGCCTGTCTATCTTCATGCTAGGGTTTTTGTCCTTGTGGAACGGACAGACTGCCATGCCATTACGGTTTATTTTTATCCCGCAATGCTCCGCCGCCTGCCTTGCGGTTATCCCGTTCTCCCTCACTGCTTCAAATACATTCATAAAGCCCTCCATGAACGCAAAAAGGGCAGCTACAAACCCTTTACAGGTTCATAACTGCCCTTGCGCTGTTTCCTTATAAAATTTTTACTCTTGACAAAACTGCCGTATGCCTTTAAAATATGGCTTATAAAGAGAAATGAGTTTTTCGACCGTACAGCTATTGCTCAAGCGGCTTGCTCGTTTCTTTTTTTGTCCTTAAAATATCATACAAATACAGTTTCCCATCTTTTGCATGACGTACCAGTATTCTTGCCTTAAAAACATTGTATCTGACCAGCTCGCCTGCATCATCATAAACAGGTATTGCAAAACGTGTGTCATATCTGTACCAGCCAAATTTTGCATCTGTGTTATGTTTTTGTGCATAATTCTCTGAAAAAGTCTTATTCGTGGCAATTTCTATCATCTCCCTGATAATACCTGAAGAATTTGCCTTTGCATACATATTTGCGCCCCTTAATTCCTTTGTGTCTTTGGAATGTGCAAACTCGTCGGGGAAATCTGCACCTATGTATACCACGTCTGATGTTTCCGTAATTTCTGCACACTGACCGATATACTCTTTCAGACAATCCTCAACAGTATTCCAGTCCACGCTCCTTCTTCCCTTGAAACGCAGGTCATTGATAACCACAATGCTTTTACCGTCAGCGTCCTCTATAATATCAACTTTTTTATCCATCGTAGCTGCTCCTTATAAAATCTCATTTTATCAAAATATCCAACAGCTACATTGTATCATGCCAGCTTATATAATTCTATTTAAAAATCCATAAAAAACAATTCTATAAAATTTTATATCCTGCAAGTGGCTTTGGGGGAAAGCCCACATTGGAATCGCACCATCATCTTTGTGACCGCTTTACGGAAGTATCATTATCAGGAAACAGTGTCACGGCGCAAAGTTCCCACACCTTGTTTGCAGTAAAACATTTACCGCTCCTGCCTTTTTATCAAAGGCAATCATGGCGTGTTTCCGCATAGCTCGGCTGTTTCATACGTCCTGCAGGATTGTCCATATTCAGTTGTCAGCCTGCCATGCGTTTTTAAGCCCGCATCACAGATAAAATATGCCAGTCTGTCCGGCTACAATTTCAGCTTGTCCGCACCGTATTTATGGATAATGCGGAACAGTATTTCTTTTTCTTTCCCCTCTGCCCTGCCATATATTCCGCACAGTGTTTCAAGTTCCGTCTGCGTGAGGGTGTTGGCATAAGGCTTGTAATTTTCCGTAATGAAAACCCCGCCGCCCTCGCCCGACTTTGTATAAATCGGATAATCAAAAGACAATGTAATAATGTCATTCATTATCGTGCGCCTTGAAACATCTAATTCCCATGCAAGCTCCCTCATTGTCGCATGACCTTTGGCGGATAAAATACTGATGATTTCCATTCTTCGGTGTGCCGTATCCATGCCGCACCTCCCCTCATTTTTGGGCTTGAAAACTGCCTTGTTTTTTTATGTATTCCTTTCACAGTACGGTCCAAATTCATGTATGATTGACAGTACGGTTTCCCTGTCTTTTTCCGTACAGATTACAGCGAGTTTTTCCAAGCATTCCAACTGTTCATGCGAGAGTGAGTTCTGATGTTTCCCTACCCCGTCCATAAGGAAGTAGCCGCCGTTATAGCCCTGCTTTGCTATCACGGGAAGTTCTTCGCCTATGACTTCAAAATCCCTGCGTATGGCATTCTTCCCGACACTGTACATAGCCATGAGTTTTGGCACAGTCAGCCTTTTCCCCGACAGCAGCATACGCTCAATTTCACGCCGCCGCTGGAATGCGTGGTCTAACATTTTTTCACCCCCTTTCTTCGCTGTTTGTGATGTTAATTATAGATAAAGTAAGTTCCCGTATATGGGTACGTTCCTCAAAAAAATTCCTGCTTTTTCTTGCAGACGGCTAAAACCAAAAACTTTCTCTTTGAAGTAACAGCAAGCACTGCCTGTGTTCCCTCACAGGCTGAATTTTTCCAATTTTCCAAAAGACGGAAATTTGAAAAAATTGCTTGTAGGGGGAATCTTCCCCCTAGCCCTCTCTGCGTTCAAAAATCACAAAATGCCCTGCCGAAATTTCTGATTTTTTTCACTCATTTTCTTGCACGAACATCCCCCGTAACGGGATAGAATATTGTGTAAAATTCGTTCAACAATCCATTACAGAAAGGACATCAAAAATGGCAAACAGGGAACGCAAAAACGAACTGAAAATATACCTAAGCGATGATGAGCAGTACATACTGGAGCAGAAAGTAAAAGCCTCCGGCATGAGGGATAAATCATCTTTCCTGCGGCATCAGATTTTGTATGGCTACGTCTATGACATTGATTATTCCGAACTTCGGGAATACAATGCTGCACTCGGAAAAATCGGGAACAATCTGAACCAGATCGCCAAGCGCATGAACGCAACAGGCAATGTCTATGCAGCCGATGTAAAGGAAGTAAAGGTACTGATGAAACAAGTGTGGGATACTCAGAAAGCCATGCTATCCAAGCAGCCATACATGAAGCAGTAAATTGAAGCATAATCCCTACCAGAGTAGGACAATGCCAGTTAAATTTCCTCTACAAATCTGCAAAAGCGAAACCATAATAAAATCTAAAATCAGACAAATTTCGCACCATTAAAAAAGGTGTATCGCATTGAAGTTTTTATACCTCATTCCGATACACCTTGATGTGTAAAACAATCCATGATATTTTGTTTCTCTTATTTTAGGCTTAAATATTTTAGGCTTTCTTTTTCTCATATCTTACCTCCTGTGTCAGCTCGTTTTCTTTTATTATCCAAAAAAAGGCGGCTTCGATTTTCTCAAAGCCACCGCTTCATAAACGCATGAAAATAACTCTGCTCTACGACGGCTTTTTTTCTTTTGCCGTCGTGCGGCAGATAATTTATTTTTGACTATAATTACAACATACTCTTTATATTACATCTTTTGTTTCAATGTCATAAATTGAGAGAAATATAAACAAGACTGCAAGAATAACTAATAAAGCATAATAATATACATTTCCCAATAATGTATATCCCATGATATTTCCATGCGAAAAGCAAGCAATTAGTACAGCAGCAACGACAGTTGCTTTGGAAGATTTCGTTTTCAAACCTATCGGCAACCCAATATAAGCAATGCTTATCATCACAACAGTACTAAGAAGCATGTCCAGCCAGAACATTAGCGAATCAAATGGAATGTCTTCAGCAGATATGCCAATTGAGGAACTTAATGCAGATAAAATAGCATAAATAAATAATTTGCTTAATATCAATGCGGCAACATTGAAAATCCACACAGCAAAAATTTTTGATAGCATAATTTTTTGGCGTTTTATTGGATAAGAAAACATTAGGCTGATTGTTCCTTTTTCATATTCTTCTACAATAAAAGAAGCCAACATTATTCCTGTAAAAACAATATATGCCATATTATTATATAGTTCTACCGCCGCATTGATTATACTTCTTTCATAAAGTCCCATTGAAGTGGTATCTGCACCTGCCGATCCGGCTGTTGCAATTAAAAACAGTAAAAGAACAACCGTCATAACGGTAGAATTACGAATATACTTTATAACATTTCCTTTTTTAAATTCAAGTTTAATCAACTTAAACATTCTTCACCTCCGCAGTCATTTTAAGGAAGTAATCTTCCAGCGTTTCAGCCTTTTTCCCAAAAGCAATTATTTCAACATCATTCAAAACTAACATTTTTGATAACTCTTGTGGGGAAACATGGTTATCATAAATGCGGATTTGTCCGTCCTCAATAATTTTAAAATTCGTAAGTCCAAGTTTCTCACTTAACACATAAGCAGCTTTTTTTGAGTTCAATACAGATAACTCAATATAGGCTAAACTCATTTGCTCAATCTCTTTCATGCTGATTTCTTTCATCATCATGCCATGATGAATCACACCAACAGTATTGGCGATACCTTCTATTTCTGAAAGAATATGGCTTGAAATCATAATTGTAATTCCGTATTCTGTGCAAAGTGTCTTTAACAGATCACGGATTTGTTTCATACCAGCAGGGTCAAGCCCATTTGTTGGCTCATCAAGAATGAGCAATTCCGGCTTGCAGAGGATAGCCCTCGCTATTCCAAGTCGTTCTTTCATTCCAAGAGAATAATTCTTTACAGGCTTTGCCGCCGCATTTGTTAAGTCCAACATATCAAGAGCGTTTTCAATACTCCCATGATTGTAGTATCCCATATACTCGCAATGAAGTTTTAAATTTTCATATCCCGTCATGTGTTCATAAAATTTGGGAAACTCAATAATACTCCCCATTCGTTTCAGCACTTCATAAGACTGTGGAGTGAGTGTTTTCCCAAAGACCTCAACTTTTCCGTTTGTGGGTTTCCAAAGGTTTGTAATCATTTTCATAACCGTAGTTTTACCCGCTCCATTTAGTCCAAGGAATCCGTAGATTTCACCTTTCTTAATGTGGAGATCGACATTGCTAACAAGCTTTTTCCCACCAATAGTTTTTGTAAGATTGTTCGTCTGTAAAATGTATGACATTTTCATTGCCTCCTTTCTTGATACCATTATAGCGACTATGATTTTCAAAACTCTTGAATAAATCTTACAAATTTCTTTCGTGGAATTTAATAAGATATTTTTTTAAGCTTAACCGTGAAAATGGTTTTTACATAAGGAGTGCTATCTAAAAGAATCTCCCCACCAAGTTGCAGAGTTAAATTCTTAGCGATTGTCAAACCTAAACCATTCCCTTGTATGCTACGGCTGCGAGAATCTTCCATTGTAAAAAGACGGTCAAACACACTTTCCGCAAAGGATTTATCTATTCCTTGTCCCTTGTCAACCACATCAATATATACACTCTTTTTGTCTACCCTAAGAAATATACCTAAATATTTTCCGTCAGAGCCATAACGGATTACATTAGAAATAAGATTAAACAAAATACGCTGCAGAGCTTCCTTATTACCTTGAATGTAGACAGAGTTTTCGGGTAATCCAATATCTACTTGAAAATCTGCTTTTGTTAGTATTTCGTAAAAGTCCAAAATGCTTTCGCGGCATATTTCGCAAATATCTACTTTTGAAAGCTCTATATCTATATCGCCGGCTTCTAATTTTGCCAACGTAAAAAACTGATTGATCAACGCCATAACACTTTGCGCTTTCTGCTCGATCTTTACCAACATTTCCTGTGTGATTTCGCCGTTTATCCTCATAATTTCCAAATATCCCAAAATAACGGTCATAGGCGTTTTTATGTCATGGGAAATATTAGACAACATTCTTTTTGAAGCAATTTCAGAACGGCGATAATCAGCTTTTACTATCAAATGATTTTCCAAAAGGCGGTTAATTTGTGCAACCAATTCTATAAGTTCTTTGTTCTCTATGAAAAGCATTATCCTTTCATCACTGTCTGTATCTATTATCTCATTCAGTTTATGGTGTATTTCTCGCAGCTTTTTTTTTGTACCAGTCCCAAATACAAACTGCTGATAAAGGACAATGCCTAACAACAGTAAAATACAAAGGCATAGAAAAAATATAATTGTTGCGTCGCTCATAATTTCTCCCCCAATTTATAGCCAATTCCCCAAACTGTAAGTACATATCGGGGATTACGGGAATCGTCCTCTATCTTATTTCTTAATCTACTGATATGCACATTTACCGCATTTTCATCACCGCAATATGCGTCATTCCATACAAGAGAATAAATTTGTTCTTTTGTATAAACCTTTTTGGGATTTTGCAAAAGTAATTTCAAAATTTCAAATTCTTTGGATGTAAGTTCAACTGTTTCCCCCCCCCCCTTTTTAGTTAGTGTATAGTCAGATAAATTCATAATTAAATCTCCGACTGTGAGAATAGCAGGAGCAACAATAGCTGCATTATCATATTGTAGTGTTCTGCGCAGAGCCGCTTTAATCCGTGCCAAGACTTCTACAACACAAAAGGGCTTTGTAATATAATCATCGGCACCCAAACCTAAGCCTAATGTTTTGTCACTTTCAGTATCCTTTGCGGAAATAATAATGATTGGAACAAAGCTATTTTTTCGGATATGCTGCATTACTTCTATCCCACTGATTTGAGGAATCATTAAATCCAACAGGACAATATGAACAGGAACATCATCAAATTTATTACACGCTTCCTGTCCGTCAAAAGCACAAATTACATCATAATTTTCTTTTGTCAGATAATTTTTTAACATTTCACTGATTTCTATATCATCTTCAATAAGTAAAATTTTAAAGTTACCCATAACTACTTGTTCTCCCTTATCCTTGCGTCAACAGGCTTTTCCGCATTTTGGGGTATCAACCACATACGACTGAATTTTGCCACACCGGGTATGCGGTTTTCTTCGCATAGCTTCTGTACTCGTCTTTCTGAAATGCCCCATTTCTTCGCCGCTTCAGGTGCAGAAATAAACTCTAACATTTTCACTCGTCCTTTCTCTTAACTTTATCAATATAATTATATGCGGTCAGCCGAATAGTTTCAAGCGTTTAAGACAGCCAGTTATACTCATTCTCACAATGTCTACGCCTACGGAATCCATCTCATTCATTCTATCTTTTTATCTAAAAACACATTGAAGAAAAGCCTGCATTGCACAGAGCCTTTCCAATCTTTGATTAACCAATAACTACCGTTTTATTTCTCCACTGGAGCGATATTATATATATATCCCCGCTACTTTTGCAAAATTAGCTTTTCTTGCGATAAGTTCCGACTGTTTTTCTTCTGGTAGGCTCTCAAACACACCTCTATATCCTTTCTCCAACAGCGAAGTACCTTTTGCGAGTAGATATAGCTTTGTATTCAGCCATTCCTCCCATAAGTTCTCAAATAGTGTCACACTATCCGTAAAGGTTATGGCATCTTCAAAGCCCTGTGGCAGCTTATAATATTGCAGCTTCAAAAACCCATATCTACCAACATCAAGTACCACAATATTCTCCATCTCATACAGTTCTGCAAACGCATCAGCCACCTTTTGGCACTTTGCCCGTTCTTCCTCTGTGATATAAACCTCTTTCTCCATATTGATTTACCTCATTTCTTATAAAATTGTACCACTTTTATTTTATAAGAACCACCTACACACCAGCTTCTTATTTCCACTTGTTTTAACAAAACCCACTTTACTAACAATTTACTTCCGTGAACATCGTGCCGAGGTTGTCAAGCACCCACCCTTGCAGCATTTCCTTTATAAATTCAGTGATTTTGTCAATGATCGCCCCCATGAATTATGAGAACAGTGTCGTAAGCTGTGGAATCACCGTCTGCGCCACGATTACAATGCCGCCGCCCGCCATGAGCTGTGTCATACCTAAATAGTTGAATAATAATCGAAATGATTGTGAAACTTCAAGATTTGATTGTGTTTTATAGATATTTTTCCGCCACAGGGGATAAACCTTATTCCCCTGTATGCGGTTTTTGAAAGCATCAGCCTAACTTTTTCACCGTAAGCTGGCTTCCCTGTTTCATAAAATTAAAGTGTATCTCCACTGTTGTGTTGCGTTTTCCCTCTGCCATATCCTCATGGACAACAATCTCTTTGATGAGCAGATGCAGCATCTCCCTGTCAAGTTCCTTAATGTCTGCATACTGCCTTATCAGTGACAGCCACTTTGAATTGTCCTCCTGTTCCCTTGCCGCCCCGTTAAGACGCTCACGCATCATGTCTGCCTTTTTCTGCAAGGCTTCCTGTTCACCCTGTGATTTCTCCATCATGCGGGTAAAATTCGTTTCGTTAATCCTGCCCGCCACCCAGTCCTCATAAAGTTTGGAAATCAGCGCATCCAGTTCGGAAAGCCTGCGC
>Ga0137308_102780_pt1 | contig 10550 bp, 10 predicted proteins | sample Inofrocosms_June_FD_97181 | JGI IMG/M metagenome (GOLD analysis project Ga0137308, IMG submission 97181) | Mouse cecal microbial communities from Vienna, Austria - N-Acetylneuraminic and N-Acetylglucosamine D2O microcosms_June | ecosystem: Host-associated > Mammals > Digestive system > Large...
TCTCTTCCCCATCTCGCGCTCTTTCCTCACTTTCTCTGGACCATTTCTGAAAATTCATCACCTAAAAATAATCGTTTAACACGCTTTGGAACTATATACCATCACATTATATCCGAAAGTTGATCCTCCGACAAGCCATTAAAATAATAGAAACAATATGCTTGCCCCATCGCCGCAGGCGATTTTAAATGGGCATATGCGGTTACGTTCACAGGGGACCTGTGAACAGTAACTGCGTAATGACACCTGTGTAAATGAAACATGGGGCAGCAACTATAAGTAAGCTGCCGCCCCAAATACTCTATAAACAATATCTTTGTCAACCGCCTCTTTCTACATTCATTACAACACAAACCTCCCCTCCAGCGCCAAAAACTGATCCAGAAGCATCCTGCTGACCCTTGCTCCGAACACGGTGGCCGGATGATCCGGATAATACATGGCATCGCTGAACCCTTTGTTCAGCATCACCAGCACATAAGGCCCGTAAGGCGTATACACGATCCCCCCGTCATTCCTGCAGGCATCCATGCTGCCGCTTTTAGACGCCACCTGAATCAGGATATCATCCGTGTTGTCACTGTCCATGTAAACCGGCGGAAAATCCTTGGTGATCATGCTGTTGTAGTGCTGCTTTTTCAAGATCTCCACCATCTGCCTGTCCGCCCGCTCGCTTATCAGCTGCCCCCTGACAAGTCTGGCAAAAATACTTCCGTAATCCCTGGCAGTCGTGGTTCCAAGCTGCCGGTATCTGTCAAAATGCAGGGAATTGTGCAGCGCCGTATCCCTGCACCCCAATGTCTCGATGCACTTATTGATCTTTTCAATGCCCAGATGATCAATCATCATATTGGTAGCAACATTATCGCTGACAATAATCATCAGCGCGGCGATATCCCGCACCCTCATGACCGCCCCTGTCTCCAGGGCATTGAGCACCCCGCTTCCGTCCACAAAATGCTCCTTCTTATAGGTCAACATTTGGTCCAGATCCACAGTCCCCTTCTCCACCTCATCAAACAGGCAGGCCAGTATGTAAGTCTTGATCGTGCTGGCCGTCTCAACCTTCTCATCCGCCCCCATGGCGATCACATTTCCATGAAGATCATCGGAATAAATACACATGGTCCCGTCATAACTTTCAAGTTCTGCCTCAATTCTTTTCTCAAGCGTAAGTCTTGCGTCCATCCCCTGTATCCTCCGTTTTTATGGGCCTGTCCCCCAATAAGCAGTGACGGGAAACGCCGTACACATAAACACAGCCAGATCCCGCCACACATTCTGTAGTTTCTATATTTAAATATCGAACTTCCCTTCCGGGTCCTCCTCCTCAAAATATTCCCGGTAATCTACATCAATGGAGCGGCGCATCCGCTTCATGCTGAAATACAGATGGTTCTTTAGCTCCTCCTCCATACCGGCAATATTTTTCGCCTCCAGAAAACCGATAAGCTTCTCATGCTCATGGATGATCCGGTCAAAATCCGTCTCCGTCACAAAGTCCAGCATCCGAAACCGGGTGTAATGGAGCTGCTGCTCCTGGAGAAGCTTCCACAACCAGCTTTTCTTCATGGCCTCAAACCAGAAACCGTGCAGCTGGGCATCCAGCCGGTAAAACTGCTCCGGCTTAAAATTCCCGGTCTGCACCAGGGCTTTCTGCTTGCGCAGCATATAGTACACGTCCTCCATAAGGAAAGGCGTGACAATCTGGGAAAAATCCCGCATCACCATGGTCTCCACCGCCACCCGCATATAGATCATCTGCTTGATGTTGCTTAGGCTTAAAAGCGTCACATAGATCCCCCGGTAAGGCACCGTGACCACAAATCCCTGCTCCTGCAAAAGGCGCAGCGCATCCCGCACCGGAGTCCTGGACACGGAAAAACGCTGGCAGATCTCATTTTCCTTGATCACCTGTCCGGGCTTCAGCTCCAGATTCAGTATCTCCTCTTTCAATACCTGATAGACCATCTCTTCCCGATTCTTATAGGTCACTTCCTCCATGCTTTCACCCTTTTCCGCTTTTTTATGATCTTAGATCCTGTCCATGCCGGGGCCCGATCATTTTAAGTCTACCGGATCTAAGTTATCCATATCGTCAAACGCCTGGTTCTCACCGCCCATAGCCCAGATAAAGGTGTAGCTGGACGTCCCTGCGCCGGAATGGATGCTCCAGGACGGGCTGATGACCGCCTCCTCATTCTTCATGACAATATGCCGAGTCTGGGAAGGCTCACCCATTAAGTGGAACACTACATTGTTCTCCGGAACCTCAAAATACATGTAAACCTCCATGCGGCGCTCGTGGGTGTGGCACGGCATGGTATTCCAGATGCTCCCCTCCTCCAGGACCGTCATACCCATAGACAGCTGGCAGGTCTTAAGCACATCGGGATGGATAAACTGGTTGATCGTTCTCTTATTGCAAGTTTTCTGATCCCCCAAAGTCCTTTTGGCCGCGTCTTTTATAGAAATAAATGTGGTCTTATAGGAAGTGTGGGCCGGCGCGCTGACCATATAGAACTTGGCCGGATTGGCAGCGTCATCGCTGGAAAACAAAACCTTCTTCGTTCCCATGGTAATGTACAAACAGTCCTTGTACTCCAGGGAAAATGTCTCGTCATCCGCCTGGATCTTCCCCGGTCCTCCGATATTGAAGATGCCGATCTCCCGTCTCTCCAGAAAATAATCCGTGCCGAAATTCTTCCAGCAATCAATCCCCTTGTCAATGGAAACCTGCTCCGAAACAGGCATACACCCTAAAGTCACCATGCGGTCCACATGGGAATACACGGCATGCACCTCATCCGGCGCGTATAAATCCTGGATCAAAAATTCATCCCTTAACTCCTCTGTGGTATAGCGCTTTACATCCCTCTGGTTAGCAGAATAGCGAACGTCCATGATATTTCCTCCTGATCTAATTTTGTATACTTTGTATACAAATAATATAAAATCATTATACCTGACCCGGCCGCTTTCCGCAATATGCACTTGTGCCAAATTATCACTTATTTTTTGGTATGTTTGCGCAAAAGAACGCCCTGTCTCACAGATCACCCACAGTCCGCAGTCCGGCAAAATATTCTTTTACCGCCTCATACCGCTCCTGGTCTGCCTCTGTCAGTTCAAACTTCCACTGTCTCTCATGGCGGCTGAAATAGCTTCTGGCCTTTGCCAAGATCTTCCCTCTGTACATAAACAGATACTCGGTCTCTGGGCCCCTGCCATTTGTCCTAAGCTCCCTGTCTGCTCTCTCGCCCCACACGCCCAGAGCGCGCCAAACGTGTTCCACCTGTCGCTCCATCCAGTCTGCCGTTTCCTTTATGGCTATTTTCTTTTGATCCTTGTCTGCCATCGGTTAACTCTCCTTAAACTCCATGTGCCTGAATCGTTTCTTTCCTCGTAGATTATACCACATATCCAAGACGAAAGGAACAAATCGCCCAAAAAGCGCCATACATTGTCAGTGTATCAAAAGGCTGGATAATTGAAAAAAACACCCAACTATACTATACTTTATACATACAACATATAGGGACATTTCATTTACTTCAGGACAAGGAGAACTTCCATGGAGACACTGGAAAAAATCATCAGCCGCTATATGCGCCAGGTTACCTGTTTTTTAGTCATCATTATACTGGCCATCATCGTATACATCCAGATAACCAATGAGCACAGACATGCTTACGAAAGTGCCGTCAGAACCTTTTATCAGATTGAGCAGGTTTTAAACCAGAACCAGGAAGAACTTGAAGAGATCCAGAAAAGTTACAGCGAAACCTGCCTTCACAATGCCGAAGCAATCGCCTACATGATCGAAAAGGAACCTTCCATGCTGGGAAGCATCGCGAAATTAAAAAATATCGCGGAACTTATGGAAGTAGACGAGATCCACATCTTCGACAAAACGGGGCGCATTTACGCCGGGACCCATCCTCAATATTATGACTTTACCTTTGACTCCGGCGATCAGATGCGCTTCTTTAAGCCCATGTTAAACGATAAGTCCCTGAAACTTGTTCAGGAGATCACGCCCAATACCGCCGAGGCCAAAATGATGCAGTATTCTGCTCTCTGGAGCAAAAACGAAGAATTTATCGTCCAGATCGGCATGGAGCCTGTCAATGTCATGAAAGCCAGCGCCAAAAACGAACTGTCTTTCCTGTTCTCTTTATTTCGGGTTAATCTGGAAGCCGGATATTATGCCATAGATTCCCAAAGCGGGGAGATCGTCGGTTCCACAGATTTGACATTGGTTGGAAAGAACCTTTCCCAACTGGGTTTCACCCTGGACAGCCTTCCGGATTATGAGTCAGGCCGCCATGGGGTCGTAAATGGTGTAAAGTCCTATTGTATTTTCAAAAAGATCGGAAATAATTATATCGGACGCGTAATTGCGTCCTGTAAGCTTTATCAACGGATCTCATGGACTACCTTCATGCTGGCCGCCGGTCTGATCGTGATCGCTCTGATCCTCTCCCACGCAGTAACCAAGTACATGAACCGATATGTGGTAGACGGCATCCACAGCATTAATGACAAACTGCACCAGATCACACAGGGCAATTTAGACGAGATGATCGATATCCACAGCAGCATGGAATTTTCGGAACTGAGCAGTTACATCAACACCATGAAAAACAGCCTTCTGGACAACAACAAAAAGATGTCCTACGTTTTAAGCAAAACCAATATGTATATCGGCGTATATGAATACAACCAGCATATGAAACGGGTCCGCTTTACAGAATATGTACCGCAAATCCTCTCGTTGGACCACACCGAAATCCAGCGGTTGTCTTCCGATTACAAAGTGTTTAAGGAGTTCATTGATAAACTGCGCGAAAAGCCCATTCCCAATGATACGGGCGTATACCAGCTTAATGACCAGTATGTCAAGCTGGAAGAGATCAATGATAATAATGGGATCTTTGGTGTTATCATCAATGTAACAGACACCATCCGAGCGCGCAAAAAGATCGAGGCAGAGCGGGATATTGACCTTTTGACCGGTTTGTATAATCGCCGGGGATTAGAGACCCGCCTTACTTCTTTGTTCAGCTCGCCAACGGAATTAGGACACAGTACACTGATCATGATTGATGCCGATAATCTCAAAATGATCAATGACACCTACGGCCATGAAGCAGGAGATGTTTATCTCAAAGAGATCTCTAAACTTCTTACCAGCCTGCCCATCAGCCATTCTGTAGCAGCCCGATTGGGCGGCGATGAGTTTGTATTATTCTGGTATCAGTATGACACGGAACAGGAACTGATTGACGCCGTCCATACATTGAAAACAATACAGAATGACAGCCTGACGCCTCTTAATGATAAGGTGAGCGTTCCTCTTAGGTTCTCATTCGGTTACTGTTTGGCAAGGGAAAATATGGATTACCATGATATGATGAAGGAGGCTGATAAAAGGATGTATCAGCAGAAACGGAGACGGAAGATGGATCAGGATAGTTTGTAATGGCAGGAAATTACATTTTAATAAATGGAGGGCGAGATCAGACAGTTGATCTCGCCCTCCATTTGATTTTGCGGCGACACCATCCCACATAGCAGTCACCGGATCACATAACAGCTCTCAATATAAGGTACGGTCTCCGGATTCACCTTAATCTTAACATCCGTAATATAAGCCATACTATAACTGGATATCTTTCCCTGCTTCAACTCCTCTAATATACGGTCCTTGTTCTCCATAAAAACCGCAAAGCCATCCTCATGGTAAGATGCCGTAAGATACAGATACCCAAGTCTTTTTGACTCCTTCTTTTCCTGCTGCCCGCTTTCTTCCTGAATAGAGGCATCTTCATTCACAGCCTCGGCTTCCTCTCCCTCTGCCTCGCCAGTTTCCGGCTCTTCCTCCTCTTCAACCTCCAGCTCCTCCTCTACCTCTACATACGGCTCAAATACCAGATTGGGACTTATGGACTTTTCATTGTATGTCACTTCATACCGGACCGTCCCCACAGGAACCGTGCCGTCAACTTCAATCTCCTGGATCTTCTCCCTGTTCCAATAGCGGAACCCTGCCAGTTCCAAAGTCCCTTCCTCCATCTGGAATTCATAATCCAGATTTTTCGTCACCAGGCTCTCCTCCCCAATCAGTTTCTCCCCTCCATAAGCCAAAGACGAGTACTCCACCATGGCAATCCCGGTCCCCATGCCGCCCATAAGGATACCTGAAAGAAAAATCCCTGTCAAAACCTTCTGTACTCTACGCATCCTGTCCATCCCCCTCTCTCTGCTGTATCGCAAACTCCTCCGGCCCGGCAGGAGCTTCCTTCCTCCTTGCCTTCATCACACGCTCCGGCCTATGTATCCTCCGCCTGATGCTTTCCTGCCCTGCCTTTCCTGACTCATTTAGCGCATTCTCTTCCGGAAATCTTTTTGACGCAGCAGCTTTGCCTGCTCTACGCCTCCAAAGAAAGGTCATCCCTAATCCTGCTGCGGAAAACATGCAGCATACCAGACCAGCACAGCCAATGGTAACTCCAGCCAAAGGATATCCCTGGGTTAAAAGAACCATCAAAAGTCCCATTGCAAAGAGACTGAACAACCCAAATCCCGCCGCAAAAACCGAGAACATGATCCAGCACCCGTTCCATATCAGCCGGATCCCCCACAGGGCAATATCCGCCGCCCATTGTATCATTTTTCGGATCCCCCTGCACAGGGAATGAAATCCTCTGCCTGCAAATCCCCTGCTGCCTATTACCACCGCGTTTCCTGTCATACTTCCAGTTCTCCTCCTTTGCATATCCCGGGATATTCTAGCATCTTCTCTGGTTCTATGAGACGCATCGCCGCCTCTTTGCGCCGCCGTTCCAGTGTCCTGACCGGTTGGATCCGCCTCCAGCCCCGGCAGCCTCTTAATGATCTCCTCCTCCTCTGTCCCACATTCCCCCGACTCTGGACTTTGAAAAACCGCTTGGGAACGCAGCCAGATAAAAGGTCTGCATGCCTGCCGCCATACCCACACCACTGTCCGGACCATCCAGGCGCCTGCTCCTTTCACCCCGCTCTTCAGGGTAGTACCCCCCTTCTCTCCCATCTCCCTCAGCTTCTGGAGATTTTCACTGCTCTCCTGCCCCAAGACCTTGGAGGACTTTTTCCTGCTTTTTCCTCTGCCGGCAGCATAGTCCACCCTTACGTGGTATGCTTCCAGGATCTCCCCTGTCAGCTCTGAAAGACTGCCGAAATCCGCGATGACTTCCTCCTCCGTCAATCCTTTTTCCACTTTTATGTCAATATGCTGCTCATATTCGCTGATAATGTCCCTCAATTCATCTTCCTGCAGCACGGAAAGGGACTTTTCCAATTCTGATAAAAATTCATTCTTCCCCATAATGCTCTCCATTCTACCGCCCATCAGCGGCATATCTTGTCATTCAGCGTTGCCATTCAGCCGCCTTCATCGCTGATATTCTGCTTAAGAAACTTCCACACACGTTCCGACAGCTCCATCCACTCTTTCTCCAGACTGTCCCTGTACAAAATCCCTGCCGCTGTCACATGGTAGTATTTCCTGGGAGGGCCTTCTGTAGATTCCCGCAGGTAGGTTTCAAAATAATGTTCATTGGTCAGACGCTTCAAAAGAGGGTAAATGGTCCCTTCATTTACGTTCACCACTTTAGATACCTCCTCTACCAGCTCATAGCCATACATATCCCGCTGTCGGACAGACTCAAGCACAATCAGCTCCAGGACGCCTTTTTTAAATTGTGCGTTCATATTGATCCTATCCTCCTTATGGTTTTATATTATACCAACTACTTGGCAATGTCAAGTACTAATTATTTAATAATAGTCTTCCACAACCAGATACAAAGTTGCAAACAAATAAAACAAAAGCTCCCAGAAACATTGGGATACCCCTGTCTCTAAAAGCTTTTTATGGTTCGGCGGCCACGATTCGCCAATACGATATTTAATTGGTGCCTATACTCATAGTTTCCGGAAGGGTGCTGCCTCCGTCAATCACAATCTGCGAACCTGTCAGATAGCTGGATTCGTCGCTCATCTCTTCAAACGGAGCCAACCGGCACACTCCCGCATTACAGCAGGCAATATCCAGCCGGCCAAAGCGCTCCGCTGTCTGCGCGGCGGCGGCTTTCATCTGCTCTCTGTCTGCCACATTGGCCACCACGGTGATAATCTCTGCGTTGTATTCTCTGCGGAGCTTTTCCGCAGCGTCCTCAACCTCCTTAGAGATATCCACCATACACAGTTTTGCCCCATATTTCACGTACGCCTCTGCGATCCCCTGGCCCAGACCAGCTGCAGCGCCTGTGATCAAAGCCGTCTTTCCTTCCAGTTTTGCCATAATCTCTTTCTCCTCTTTTACACGTTACAACCGATGGATAAATATCCCGCTCCGCAGCTTCGGTTCAAACCACGTAGACTTAGGCGGCATCAACATCCCCGCGTCAGCCACCGCAAACAATTCCTGGATTGAGGTGGGATACATGGAAAACGCCACAGCCATATCCTCCTTAACCCGCCGCTCCAGTTCCTTAAGGCCGCGGATGCCGCCTATAAAATCGATCCGCTTGTCCACTCTGGGATCCCCGATGCCCAGCACAGGCCCCAGAAGATGATCCTGAAGCAGGGATACATCCAACCCCTTCACCGGGTCGGCGATGCGAAGATGGTCCTTGATCCTCAAAAGATACCACTGGCCTCCCACATACATGCCGAAAGTCCCCTTCTCTGTGGGAGCGTAAGCCGCCGTTCCCACCTTTGCCACGTCAAAGCTCTCATAGACTGCGGTAAAAAACTTCTCCATAGACAGCCCGTTTAAATCCTTTACTACACGGTTGTAGGGCATGATCATCAGCTGGTCCTCCGGGAACAGCACAGACAAAAAGCTGTTGTAGGGCTCCTCCCCGGTAACCTTCCGGCCTATCTGCGCCTGTGCCTCTCTTCTCATCAGCCCCACTTTCGCCGCCGAAGCCGCTCTGTGGTGTCCGTCGGCAATATAGGTAGCCGGGATCTGCCGGAATGCGTCCTCAATATCCTGAACCATCCCTTTATCTCCCACCCGCCACACCTTATGTCCGATCCCATCCTCAGACACAAAATCATAGATCGGCTTATCCTCCATAACCTTTTCCATGATGCCCGCCAGCGTTTCGCTGCGGCGGTACGCCAGAAAAATGGGACCGGTGTGGGCGTTTGTTACCTCCACATGGCGGATCCTGTCAAGCTCCTTGTCCTCCCTGGTGTTCTCGTGCTTCTTGATCACGCCGTTTACATAGTCATCCACCGAAGAGCAGGCCACGATGCCTGTCTGGCTCCGGCCGTTCATAGTCAGCTGGTACAGATAATAGCAGGCTTCCTCATCTGTCACAAAAGTCCCGTCCTGGATCCTTGCATCCAAAAGCTCCCTGGCCTTCTGGTACACCCTCTCGTCATAGGTGTCCACATCATCCCCAAACTGGGTCTCCGCCCTGTCAATGTTCAGAAATGAAAGGGTTTTCCCCTTCACCTCGTCACAGGCTTCCTTCCGGCTGTATACATCATAAGGCAGCGCCGCCACTTTAGAAACTGCAGCCGCATCCGGTCTGACACAGACAAACGGTTTCACTGTCGCCATAAATACTTCCTCCCTTATAGATCAATGTACTCTCAGAGTCTCTTTGTGCCTGATTTTGTGAGATGATTTTTTGTCAGATGTGCATAAATTTATGAGGCGTACGTGGAACGTGCGTTGATTAAATTTATGTGCATATGACGGAAAATCATCCACAAATGCAGGTGCAAGAGGGATTCCGAGAGTACATATCAGGGGAACCACAGGCATGACTCCGCAGTTCCCCTTTCCTCTGTCTTCATGTAACTACACGCAAATCCCTTGTACATCTGCCTTTTTAACGGATCTGTATGCAGCGTTCTCTACTTCACAACTCTGACCCTGCACACTCCGTCAATACTGCCAAGCTTTTCGATCACAGCATCGTCAACCGTATTCTCCAGATCCAGCAGCGTGTAGGCAAACTTATCTTTACTCTTATTCGTCATATCGGAAATATTGACCCCGGCCGCAGCCAGCGTCCCCGTCACCTGACCGATCATATTGGGGATGTTCTTGTGGAACACCGCCACCCGGCTGGCCATGCGGCACACGCCCATATCACAGGCCGGGAAATTAACGGAATTGCGGATATTTCCGTTTTCCAGGTAATCCATCAGCTCTTCCACCGCCATTCTGGCGCAGTTGTCCTCAGACTCCTCGGTGGAAGCCCCCAGATGAGGGATAGCGATAGCTCCTTTCATATTTACAGACTTGGGATTGGGGAAGTCGGTCACATACCGGCCCACCTTTCCGCTTTCCAGAGCAGACGCCATAGCATCGTCCTTCACCAGCAGATCCCTGGCAAAGTTAAGGATCACCACACCGTCCTTCATCTTTCCTAAAGTCTCCTCATTGATCATCTCTTTCGTGGCGTCCATAAGGGGAACATGAAGCGTAATAAAATCGCACTCCTCATAAATGCTGTCTACCGCCGTAATATGCTTCACATCTC
>Ga0137308_102781_pt1 | contig 10531 bp, 9 predicted proteins | sample Inofrocosms_June_FD_97181 | JGI IMG/M metagenome (GOLD analysis project Ga0137308, IMG submission 97181) | Mouse cecal microbial communities from Vienna, Austria - N-Acetylneuraminic and N-Acetylglucosamine D2O microcosms_June | ecosystem: Host-associated > Mammals > Digestive system > Large...
TGGTTTTATTCCGGAGGATATTTAAGCCTATTTGCGGCTGTTCTGTCTCCAATGTGGCTTCCATCGCATTGTCTAAAAAGATTCCAAGTATTCTGGCAAGGTCTACCGTGTCTATCAGAAAACTTTCCACTTTATCGGGGATATCAATGGTGATGTCAATCCCCGATTCATGGGCGTAAATCATTTTTGCGGAGAGCAGGCTTTTGATTTCCAACACGCCGATGTTGCTAAGCTGGTTCAGCTTGTAATCTCCCCCTGTAATCAGATTCTTCGTTGGGAAGATTTTGCTTTCAAAAAAATCCTTTAACCTATCCATATCACCATCTTCTATATAACCAGACAGAGAGAGCAGAATGTTAACATAATCGTGCTTAAAGGAGCGCAGGCTGTTATACATAGCTTCTAAATTCCGTGTGTAGTCCTGTAAGTCCTGCATGGACTTCTGCTTTGATTCGGTCTGTATCTGTTCCAGATAAGAGCGGCGCATAGCCAGAAGTAAACAACACATCACAAGCAGATACCCCGAAATGTGTAAGGCATTATTATATATCATTCTGCCGACAGAGCCGTTTTGTCCTGGAATCAAATTATCAAACAGATAGATGGTTATAAGGAGCAGTAATGCAGCATCTATCACATACCATGTCTGCGGAAGGCGTAAAATGCCTTTGCCAGACAGGAATACTTTTTTCAGCAGTTTGCCGCAAAGCAGCGTAATCCAATAAAACAGCAAAGTATAAATCAAATCAATGCCGCAAAAAAAATACCACTGATTTGATAAAGGTGAGGGAATCAGTATATAAAGAAAATTTGCCAGCAAATTCTCTGTCACAACGGCAAGCATACATCCAATCATACCCATAAAAACATTCTGTGGCGCAGTGTCACGGCAAGCAATCAACCCATAAATACATACCGCCGCCAGAATACCGAACAAACCGTATGGAACACAGGCGAGGAGCGTTACAGGCATTCCAGCAACCAACAGCAGTATATAAAGTATGCTAAACCCTTTGAAGCTCATATGCTGAGGCCATACATTGCGGATAGCAAGGGAAAGCCGAAAAAAAGATAGTAGCATTTCAAGATATTCCTTCTTTCGATATTTACTTCCCTAATTATACTTTATACCGTTCTTTATATCAACCGCCTTGCTGCAAAAATGACGAATAAGTGCGTATTCTGTAAAAAGAAAAACCCACTTATTCATGAATCGGGGCATTTCATGACTGTTTTGAAAGAATTGCTGTTTTCTCTGATATACTATTTTGCAGTAAATAAATTAATTTTGGAAAGGAAACAGGAAGCTATGAAGCATTTATTAAAAGGAGCTGCTGTAGCAGCGGTGGTATTGGTTGCTTTAATGGTAATCAATATGTTTTGTAATATGTATGACATTCACTTAGACCAGACAGCGACAGGTACAATATCCGCAGTTTGTGCTATGCTGTTTTATCGTGGATTGGTTAGGAATGAAAAAAGTAAAGATGATGGGAATGAAAAATAACGAGTAATCATTTTGCAGGTCATATATCTTTAAAGGAGCAGATTGCCAAAACGTCTGCGAACAAACGTAAACACAGCAAATTATAACAAAATTTTTCACATACATAGGAGAAACATAGTAAAGACATACATAAAGAACAGAGCTGATGAACAAGTGAGAAATTACCGTTCGCCGGCTCTGTTTTGTTTTATTAGATTTCTGAAATGCCCATGAGGGAATTTGAAGATTGAAAATGAAATAGCACATAGATGGAAGAATGGAATGCCAGCCAATGGACAAGGCTGACCGCCTGTTCCGCAAAAGCTATGGGGATAATGTCAACGGAAAGCTGAATGACGAACGCTTTTACAAGCTGCCGGACGGATATGAAGCCGAGCAGGAACAGCTAAAGCAGGAAATCGAAGCCTTGACTGCCGAGGTCAGCGAAGCCGACACGGAAGCAGCCAATGTCGCCAAGCTGATAGCCGTCGCCAAGAAATACTCCCGCATCGACGAGCTAACGTCCGAAGTCCTAAAATCTATGCTCCTGCCGATACCTATCTATTTTTATCCCTATCTGGTTTAAACCAGCTGTCATTATCCTGTAAAAAATATGTAAATCTAACATTTATTTCGCCCTTTTCAGAAAGCGGTTCAGGCAGAGCAGGTATAGCACACTCTGGGTCAGCTGGCTGGCTAGAATTCCCCAGAGATAACCTGTTATGCCGTAGGCGGGAACTGCCAGAAATACAAAGCCCAGACGGATCAGCAGACTGAGCACATTCATTACGAAAATGTGTCCCGCCATACCTAAGCCCTGTAATATACTGGACAGTGTGGTATCCAGATAGAGGAAGGGACAGATAAAGCCGAGAGTGGTAATAAAGTGTCCCGCCAAGGCGCTGTCGAAGAGAAAATTTCCCGCCCATTTCCCCAGAAACAAAAATCCCAGCATACAGACGATTCCCATCAATCCGCAGTATTTCACGGTGCGTAAGGCAGCGGAGCGCACTTTTCCCAGATCTCCCAGCGCATAGCTCTCCGAAATAATGGGCAGAAGCAGGACGGCAATAGAGTTGGTCAGGGCATTGGGGAAGAAAATCAGCGGCATTGCCATACCGGTTAGGACTCCGTAAACGCTCAGTGCGGTGGTGTTATCATAGCCATACATGCGCAGCCTTGCGGGGATGGAGACGGATTCAATGCTTTGCAGGAAGTTCAGTACGATACGGTTTGCCGTCAGGGGAAGAGCCGTCTGCATCAAAGGGAGATAGACGGATCGATATCCTGAAATCCGTAAAGGAGATACTGCTTTATCCTTGCACAAGGCAATGGAAGCGAAAGACACCAGCATGGAAAAGAATTCCCCGATGGTCAGACCCAGCACAGCCACACCGATGGCCGGCTCTCTGCCGATGGCAAAACAGTAACCTGCCGCTATGTAAACACTGGCCACACGGACAATCTGCTCCACCAGCTGGGCGGCGGCCGGATATCCGGCTTTCTTTATCCCATAGAAATAGCCGTTGATACAGGAGTGGACCGCGCTCAAAGGGATGGAAAAGGAAAGGATTTTCAACATCATTGCCGTTCTGGGTTCTCCCAGCAGCCGACAGGCTATGGGATCGGCAAAAAAGTAAATGACACCGTTACACAGCAGTGACAGCGGGAGAGAAATGCTCAATCCTGCAATCAGCGGCTGATAAGAGCGGGAGCGGTCGGTGGCGGCGCGTTCCGCTACCAGCTTGGAGATGGCGGTCTGGTATCCTGCAGCGGTCAGCGAAAAGGAAAGGGAAAGCACCGGATTCAGCAGCTGGTAGATGCCCATGCCTTCTTCCCCAAAAAGGCGCGAGAGGTAAATTCGATAAAAAAATCCGATAATCCTGCTTAATAAACCTGTGGCTGTCAGGATCAGTGTTCCGATAATGAGAGGGTGGCGGTTCGTTTTCTTCATATTCAATAAAATGCCTGTGAATGCTTTTCTCCATTATATTCCTTTTTGCAAGTTGACAGAACATGGAAGGGGTGTTAATATAAATACAAGTAATTCCTAGTTATGTAGTATGAAAAGGATGACATGAATACTCATATCCTTAACAGAAGTGCACAGGGAGGTATGCACATGATTTATATGGACAATGCGGCCACCACCAGAACCGCTCCGGAAGTAGTACAGGCCATGCTGCCTTATTTTTCACAATATTATGGGAATCCCAGCGCCGTTTATTCCATGGGATCTGCCAATAAGAAGGCAATAAACGAAGCGCGTCGAACCATTGCGGCGATTTTGGGGGCCGGACAGGAGGAAATCTATTTTACCGCGGGGGGCTCGGAGGCTGATAATTGGGCGCTGAAAGCGGCGGCTGAGGCGTACTGCGGCAAAGGAAAACATATCATTACCACAAAAATCGAGCATCATGCCGTCCTCCACACTTGCCAATACCTTGAGAAAAAAGGCTTTGAAGTGACATATTTGGACGTGGATCAGGATGGGTTGGTGAGTTTGGAGGAACTGAAGGCGGCTGTCAGGCCGGATACGATTCTCATCAGTATTATGTTCGCTAATAATGAGATTGGCACTATAGAACCCGTCAGCGAAATCGGTGCCATTGCCAAGGAGCACGGAATTCTGTTTCACACGGATGCCGTTCAGGCTTTCGGACAGCTTCCCATCCATGTGGACGAATGTAATATTGACATGCTCAGCGCCAGCGGGCACAAATTCAACGGCCCCAAGGGCGTAGGATTCCTTTATATCCGCAAGGGCGTGAAAATCCGTTCCTTGCTTCACGGAGGCGCACAAGAGAGAAACCGGAGGGCGGGGACGGAAAACGTCCCGGGAATTGTGGGATTAGGCGCGGCGGCGGCAAGAGCGGCCGGAACCATGGAGGAAAGGGCGGCAAAGGAACGCGGGATCAGAGATTACCTGATCGGGAGAATAGAGTCGGAAATCCCTTACTGCCGTTTAAACGGACACAGGAAAAAGCGGCTTCCCGGAAATGTAAACTTTTCCTTTCGGTTCATAGAAGGAGAGTCCCTGTTGATTATGCTGGATATGAAGGGCATCTGCGGCTCCAGCGGCTCCGCTTGTACCTCCGGCGCTCTGGATCCCTCCCATGTGCTTCTGGCTGTCGGGCTGCCTCCGGAGGAAGCCCACGGATCGGTCAGGCTGTCACTGTCCGAGGAAAATACCATGGAAGAAGCGGATATTGTTGTGGAGGAATTAAAAAGGATTGTGGCAAAGCTGAGAGGTATGTCGCCGCTTTACGAGGATTTTCTGAAAAGAAATCAGAATGGATAAAGGTTGAATAAAATGCGTATTCAACTATTGATTTGAGTGCGCGCCGCAGCGCGCAGATGGGTATAAATATGGGAATAAGAAGGAGCGGAAAAGGAGCAATATATGTATAGTGAAAAGGTAATGGACTATTTTTTAAATCCCAGAAATGTGGGAGAAATTGAAGATGCCAGCGGTGTGGGAACCGTGGGAAATGCAAAATGCGGCGATATTATGAGGATGTTTCTGGATATTGATGAGGCAGGCATTATCCGGGAAGCGAAATTTAAGACCTTTGGCTGCGGTGCGGCGGTAGCATCCAGCTCCATGGCCACGGAGCTGGTGAAAGGAAAAAGCGTGCAGGAGGCATTGCAGGTGACAAATGCAGCCGTACTGGAGGCTTTGGACGGACTGCCCCCTGTCAAGGTTCATTGCTCCCTGTTGGCGGAGGAGGCAATTCATGCCGCCCTTTGGGATTATGCCGGAAAAAAGGGGATTGTCATCCAAGGGCTGAAAAAGCCGAAAGAGGATATTCATGAAGAGGAAGAAGAGTTATTTTGATCAAGACAATGAATGATTTTTTACGCTTTGGTATTTGAGCGGAACGGTTGACAGATGTGCAAAAACGAAAGAGATACATATAATAATAACCATTCATGATTTTGTAATGCTGAATGCGCCGGATCAGACCAATGCCTGCCGCACTGCCATGGACGCGTCAACCCAGTGGGTGAACCGGCTGAATAAAATGTAATTCTGGAATATTTTTATCAATTTGAAAAAGGCAGGATTACATTTTTATGTGGAAAAGTAGGAAGAAATAGGGTATAATATCCAAAAAGACAGCAAAGCGTTTAAAAGCGGCATCCTAATCGAAACGATAGTCCCGTCGGATTGTGTGTGGCGGCTGGGTGGGAATGTCTGTAAGCAGAGAAATTGTTATACAAGCGGAATGTAATCTGATTAGGGTGAATGGTGGATAAAAGTGGTTAGACGAAGATACACAAGTACAAGATTATTAGACGAAGGTATGGTGATTGATCAGGCGATTATCGACAGAACCGGACGTATTTTAATTGCGAGGAAAACGGTTCTGGATTCTTTCCTGATTGATGCTTTGCGCAAAATGGGTGTTCCCGGTGTATATATCAGAGAAGGAGAGGAAGATCCGGACGAGGAGATTGAGGTTGCGCCGGAGACCTTGGAAACCATTGCCAAGTTAAAGGTTGCAGACCGGGCAAAAGTTACATTGTCGGACAGTGTGAAACAGCGTGTTTCCCAAGGAATACAATTCCTTTACAGTGATACAAATTCCCCCAATTTTACCGACACCGCCAGTAATATCACCCACAGCCTGATGCACGCGATTTCCGAAAATGATGCCGTGGCCATGAATATCGACGCATTGAAGGTAAGCGACGAGTATACCTTTAAGCATAGTGTGGATGTGGCGACCATGGCTATGATTATCGCCAGAAAAAGCGGAATGTCCGAGGTGGAAATCTACCAGATCGGCGTGGCGGGGCTGCTGCATGATGTAGGGAAATCCCAAATTCCCAATGAAATTTTGAATAAGGCGGGCAAACTGACGGAGGAAGAGTTTACTATTATGAAAAACCACACTCTGTTCGGGTATAAAATTTTAAAAGAAAAATCGGGGATACCTTCCGAAATAATGGCGGGTGTTTTACAGCATCATGAGAAGATCAATGGCCGGGGCTATCCGTTAAAGCTTACGGGAAAGCAGATTTCTTCCTATGCAAAAGTACTATCCGTGGCAGATATCTATGATGCGCTTGTGACGGAAAGGCCGTATAAGAAAGGGTTTTCGGCGCATGATGCACTGGAGATGATTATGGCAATGACGGAGGAACTGGATGTGGATTATATGCGTAGTTTTATTGATACGGTAATCCTGTATCCGGTGGACAGTCTGGTGACTTTGAGCAACGGCGAGCGTGCCAAGGTGGTAAAGAATACACCGCAATATCCTATGAGGCCCAAGGTTGTAGGGCTTAAGAGCGGAAAAGTGTTTGATCTTGCAAATGACATTAAATGTGCAAGCATTATTATTGAATAGAAGATGATATATTTGATTTGCTGAAATGTTCGTCTGACTTGTAAGAAAACCGGCACAATCTGCTGTACCAGTGTTTTTTCGGTCAGACGGACATTTGTTTGTCTGCGCGGCATGTTTCTGTTTACAATTTAAAAATGCGGTAAGTGAAATGATATGAAATTATGGATTGTAACGGGGTGTATAAATATAGGAGAAATCAAATGAATAAAAAGGTGGTTGTGGGTATGTCAGGCGGGGTGGATTCCTCGGTGGCGGCATATCTGTTGAAGGAACAGGGATATGATGTGATCGGTGTCACCATGCAGATTTGGCAGGATGAGGAGGAAGAAGCCAAAGAGGCAAAGGGGGGCTGCTGCGGACTGTCGGCTGTGGATGACGCCGGAAGAGTGGCGGAAAAGCTGGGGATTCCTTATTATGTAATGAATTTTAAGCAGGAATTCAAAAGCAATGTGATTGATTATTTTGTGGAGGAATATCTCCGGGGAAACACGCCCAATCCATGTATAGCCTGTAACAGGTATGTGAAGTGGGAGGCGCTTTTGAAACGGAGTCTTGCCATTGGAGCGGATTATATTGCTACCGGTCATTACGCCCGAATCCACAGGCTGCCAAACGGCAGGTTTGCCGTCCGCAGTTCCGTGACGGCGGCAAAGGATCAGACCTATGCATTATATAATCTGACGCAGGAGCAGCTGGCACATACCCTGATGCCCGTAGGTGGTTATACGAAGGAAGAAATCAGGGCAATGGCAGAGGCGGCAGGGCTGCCTGTGGCACATAAGCCGGACAGTCAGGAAATCTGTTTCGTGCCGGATGACGATTATCCGGGCTTTATCGACAGAACGGCCGGAGAGAGGGTGCCCGGACCGGGGAATTTCGTGGACCGATGGGGAAATGTGCTGGGCGCTCATAAGGGAATCACTCATTATACCATCGGACAGCGGCGGGGGCTGGGGCTGCCCATGGGGGAGCGCGTGTTTGTGACACAGATACGTCCGGAGACCAACGAGGTGGTAATCGGGAAAAACGAGGATATTTTTTCAGATACGGTGGTCTGTGACAGAGTGAATTTTATGGCTGTGGAGGATTTGGAAGCTCCTGTAAAAGTGCTGGCCAAGATTCGTTATAATCATAAGGGCGAGTATTGTCTGATTCGGAAGCTTCCTGACGGAAAAGTATTATGTACCTTTGACCGTCCGGTACGGGCGGCCACGGCGGGGCAGGCTGTCGTGTTCTATGACGGAGAATATGTGCTGGGAGGGGGAACCATCTTAGGTATGGAAGCATAGTATAATGTGAGAGCAGCCTGCAGGCATTTAGAGGAGTAATACATGGATTTTAATTTCGGAAGACCACCATTTAGGAGAAATCGATTTGAGTCGGTGACGGGAACCATTGTGGACATGGTGCCTACCAGAATCGGAAACCGCCGTGCAAACGGATGCATGATTTTTGTAACTCTTGAGGATATGGATGAGAATACGGTTAATTTTGTGGTAACACCCACTACTTTTATCGTGGATTTTGAGACCTTGTCCGTAGGAATGAACTGTACTTTCTGGTATGCGGCAGATGCCCCCGTGCCGTTGATTTATCCCCCTCAGTACAATGCGGTGGCTGCGGCACAGAACAGGAACGGGCAGTTTGTGGATGTGGGATATTACAATATGTCTCTGGTCAATGAGAGCCAGACTCTGCAGTTGAATATGGACGCATCCGTGGAGATCAGAACCACTAATAATCAGTATTTTCAGGGCAGCCCCGCAAACCATAATCTGGTGGTGGTATACAGCTCGTCAACCAGAAGCATTCCTGCCCAGACTACGCCGATAAAGGTTTATGTGCTGTGCGATTAGTCGGAGAAATGCCGGAAAGCACGGCATTTTTCATCGGAGCTTTCGCTCCGTGGAATTGTGAGTCGCAGCAAAGCTGCTCAAGCTTCCCTTTTGGAGAAGCTTTGCAGGTTATAGAAAGGCGTGGTCATGAGTATGGAAAATAAAAAGAGTATCCTTGTCAACAGCTGCAGTATGGCAGGTTTAAAACCGGCAATGCTGGAATTTCCTTATCCACCTATACAAGTGAGCTGTAGAAATTTAAATTATGCGGATATGCTCAGCATGGATTATTGCGGCTCGGTATCGGAGCTGTCCGCCCTTACACAATATGTCAACAATGAGAGCCGGCTTTCCATGAAGCATTGCCGCTATGCAAAAATTCTGCTGGAAATTGCGGTGGCGGAGATGATGCATCTACAGAAACTCGGCGAGTTGATCTGCCTCCTTGGCGGAGAATTGGATTACACGGCAAGGCAGCAAAACGGAAATTGCTTTTTGTGGACGCCGGAATACCTGACCCTTTCCGATGATGTGGAACAGATGATCTGTGCGAACATAGAGGGAGAGAGGGCAGCCGTCAAGCAGTATAAAATGCACATCGGCAGGATAGACGATGAATTTGTGAATGCCGTTCTGGCAAGAATTATAAAAGATGAGGAGTATCATATTCTGCTGCTGCAGTCGCTTCTGGACGAAGTGTAAAATGCGGGAAGCATTGTCTGTGCCGCTTATGCCGGTGTGATAAGCGTATAATTTCTTCATGAAAAGTCTATAGACCAGTCGGCCATGAGGCGGTTCAAAGAATGGAGAGCCGTTTCATGGCCGATTGTTTTGGGCGATGGAAAGCCCCCGGCGTTTTCCTGCAAAAGTTTGTTGCATTGTCATTGTGGGTATGATACATTTTAATTGCTCTTTGTATTTCAAATTGGGTGAACTAATCGTCAAACCGGATAAAATATATCAATAAGTGAAAATGAGGAATATATGAAACTTAAACTATCAAATGTAGGGAAAATCAGGAAAGCTGAAATAGAATTTAATGGGATAACAGTCATTGCAGGTGAGAATGATACGGGGAAAAGCACTGTGGGGAAAATGTTTTTTTGTGTATTTCATTCTTTTTATAAAATTCAGGAGCAGATCAATGAAGAGCGGCAGAAGACGATAGCCAGAGTTATTGCGACTTATTATCACGAGGCTGCAAACCGATTAACCAGAGGATTTAATACAATACAATTTGCCCGGTATATAGTTGAAAACAGGGAAAGATTTCTTGAAAATAAGCAGAGTATGATAAAAGAGCTGGAAGAGTTCTATTTAAGCGCTGACAGCCATTTTGATAAATATATGGATCAAGAATCATTAAAGATTTTAAATGATAAGATTTATAGCTTTTTGAAAGTGGAAGACAGTGCAATAAGAGAAAACATTTTAAGAAAAAGGATTGTTGCAGAATTTGCTATGAAAACAGGTTATTTAAATAGACCTGACGAAAAAACAGAAGTATCTCTGGAGATAAAAAACGGAAAAGTTGATTTTGAAATATCGAACAATGACGATATTGTGATTCATCGTTTTATAAGTCTTGTTAAAAAAATTATTTATATTGATGATCCTTTTGTTCTGGATAACTTAAACGTAAATGTGCCATTAAGAATGCTGAATAACTGCGAACACAGCGGGGAGCTGCTTTATACCATTGCTAACGGGGAAAGCAAGGATGAATTCAGCGTGGTTGATGAGCTGGTGAGAAAAGAGAAATTACAGAAGATTTTTGAAGCCATGGATGGTGTCTGCGACGGCAGTTTAATTGAGGGTGACGGAGGGCAGTATATTTATAGGATATGCTGGTG
>Ga0137308_102783_pt1 | contig 10512 bp, 6 predicted proteins | sample Inofrocosms_June_FD_97181 | JGI IMG/M metagenome (GOLD analysis project Ga0137308, IMG submission 97181) | Mouse cecal microbial communities from Vienna, Austria - N-Acetylneuraminic and N-Acetylglucosamine D2O microcosms_June | ecosystem: Host-associated > Mammals > Digestive system > Large...
CCCGGAGATGACTTCCTTCGTGTTCCGGGAGACGCTGATGAGCCATTTATTGATATGGGGCAATGCCTATGCGCAGATCATCCGTGACGGGAGCGAGTATGGAGAACATTCTGAAGTATTACTGGTAGTTATGAAAGAGCAGTGAACTCACATTTTCGTGAACGGTAGTTGTGTTATAGGTGGTATTGTGATAAACTATATAATGTATTTTTATATCAAATTATTTGATGTCGGAGGTTTTTGAATGGCGATAAGTTATAATAAACTTTGGAAACTCCTTATTGATAAAAATATGATGAGAACGGAGATGGCGTATAAAGCCGGAATAACAGGGAATGTTTTGGGACGTTTGGCAAAAAGTCAACCGGTTTCTATGGGGAGTTTGGAAAAAATATGTAAATTGCTTCATTGTAGTATTGGGGATATAGTGGAATTTGTCGAAGATGAGAATTATGATTATATAGAAACTGAGAAGTGAGGTGATGCACAATGGCTCGCCAAAAAACCAGGGAAGAAATTAAGTATAATATGAGTCGGGTACGGAATAAAGATACGGCACTTGAAAGTATGCTTTGCGCAGAACTGATTCGTTACGGTATAACAACTTTTAAAAGAAACGATAAATCAGTATTTGGAAAACCGGATATAACATTTCCGACCAGAAAGATTGCTATTTTTTGTGACGGAGATTTTTGGCACGGATATAATTGGGAATGTGCCCGTGAAGAAATAAAGAGTAATCAAGAATTTTGGATAACTAAGATTGAAAGAAATATGAAGCGTGACGATGCTGTAACCGAGAGTCTGCGGCAAGAAGGCTGGGTAGTATTAAGGTTTTGGGGACATGAGATAAAAAAGGAATTGGATTATTGTATGTCCGTGATTTTAGATGAGTTGCATGAGTTACCGGTTGCACCATATAAAACAATTGATTTGTGTGCAGGTATTGGTGGTATACGCCGAGGATTTGAGTTGACAGGAAAATTTACTAATGTATTATCGGCAGAGATAGATAAGTGTGCGTGTAAGACATATGAGCATTTGTTTGGTGACAATCCCCAAAATGATTTAACCAGCGAAGAATTTAAAACCTTGATAGAGCAAACTGAATATGATATTTTGCTTGCGGGCTTTCCTTGCCAGACTTTTAGCAGAGTCGGGCTTCAAGAAGGATTTGAAAATGAAGAGAAGGGGAAAATATTTTTTCATATTGCGGATATTATTGAAAAGACCCGTCCGATAGCATTCTTCTTGGAAAATGTCGATAGGATTGTCACACATAACAAAGGTGAAACATTTAAAAAGATTATTGAAACATTAAATATCAGATTGGGATATCATATTATAGGCGTAGAATTATCGGAAGAAGGGGAGCCGTTATACAAGCCTAAAGATTTTGTTAGGAATTCTCGCGATTTTGGCGTGCCGCAGAATCGTCCCAGAACTTATTTAATCGGCTTTGATACGGAGAGATTCAGTAAAGAACGGCTTTTGGGTTTGCCGAAGGAATTACCGAAATCCAGGAAAAAACAATTGTATGATAACCTGAATGACTTACTGGAGCATAATGTGGATGCAAAGTATTATATGGCATCCGGATATTTAGATACACTTATTAGACACAGAGCCAGACAAGAAGACAAAGGGTACGGATTCGGTTATCGGATTGTAAATGAACCGAATGTAGAAAAGCCGATTGCAAATACGTTGCTGGCAACCGGTGGTTCCGGGCGTGAAAGAAATCTGATTTTTGATCCGCAAGAAGGAATTGCGGGCATGGAAATTAAAGGGAAAAAGACTCCGTTAAATAATAAAGGGATTCGTATTATGACTCCAACGGAATGGGGGAAATTGCAGGGATTTGTAAATTATGCGTTTATGGACGGTAACGGGAATGACAGCTTTTCATTTCCGGAAGATTTACCGGATTTACAAAAATATAAGCAATTGGGTAATTCCGTTACGATTCCTGTGATTGAAGAAATGGCTTCGTTTATTTTGGAATGTATTGATATGCTAATGAAAAATAATTAGGCAGGAGTGTATCTATATGACGGATAATAATCTTATAAATGTTATGCTTGATAAGTGTGATATTTATTATGGAGATGCACTGATTTCAAAAGAAAGTATTATAAAACGCTATATCAAATTTTTCGATAATGTTTTTGTCGGTGAAAAGCATTCTGTCAGCTTTGCATTGCATACAGGATCAATTTGTTTTGATATTATATCGGTTGTGGCAGTTACATTAGGGTGTCTGTCTTATAATTTTGGGACAAATGATGATATCATATCCGGACTTCAAATCGGTGATATGGTAATGTATGAAAATAAAAGATATCGTTGGAAAGGATTAGAAGATGGTAACGGAATTAAGTATATGGTTCTTGGACAAGATGCGAAAGGCAAAAACGGTGAATCAATACGTAAAATATCCTTTAAGCGCTATAAACATTTGGTAAAGCCATATTATGGAACGTCTTCATTGACTGACGGAAGAGGTGTGCGTAAACCAAAAACAAATCGTGAGGAATTTTTATCTCATATTTTTGATATACCTGTTGCGGATGTTCCAAGTTTGATTAATGTAGCGGTAGTCATTGTATCCGGCAGGGGAGACTTTTCGGAGATATGTAAGCATTTGAGTATTGTATATGGAGAGAATAAACGAATAAGATTGCTTGACATTGTACCGGCGGCGTATTATACGGGGCAGGAAGAGATACAATTCGGGCCTAACCCGACAAAAGCTACTCCGGTTCTTAAAATAGCCGGAAAAATGTCTGTTGCAAGAAATCTCGTTCTTGATAAATACGGAAACAAAGTAGTCGGATTGCTTGTCAACGGAGTACACTATTTGACGGAAAACAGTTCTGAAATAGATGATTTGTTACGAAGAAAATCTCTTCATTTTGTACATATTGCTTTGCTGCTTAATGTTGATGCAAGTGACCGTATTTTAGATATGTATGAGGAAGCGAATATATTTGCCTGTACGAAAAGCTGTCTGTCAAAAAGTATAGGTGAGATTAAATGTGTTAATAAATTTACGGTAGAGTTGGAAAAGCAAATTGATAATATTGTTAATAATACGGTTACATTGATTACTGTTTCCGGTGGGTGGACTTGGGATGAATATCGTAGAATTAAGAATGCGTTGGTTTTGATTAGGCAATCCAACTGGATTAGTGAACAGAAAAACGAATTTATTTTGTGTGCTTATGGATTATTGAATTTACTAAATACATCCGTGTTTTCTATGTGTCAGATAGAAAATGCAATTACGGATTTGAAGATCGGAACTACGGTTTTATCTCCGAAAGAACGTATTAATAAATTATGGGATATTGCCGAAAAAGCCGGTACGATGGAAGAATTATGTATCGCCGTGATAAATGATATAGAAGAAAAATATTATGAGTTCATGAAGCAATCTCCGAAGGCATTGGCGATAAAGGAGTATTTGGCAGAACACAGTGACAGAAAAATTGCAATAGTTGTGCCAAAGGCTTATTATACAGAGATGATGGTTATGACCGGTATTTTGAATGATAATGATGATGTTGTATGTGTTACGGCGAATCGCTTTGATTCAACTCATGATTATGAATTGATTCTTGTTGTCGGAGATATAAGCGGAAAAAAGTTTGATTCGTTACAGTGTCATTCAGCAAAAAATATTGATATTTTGTTGTACGAATGCGAAAATAAATCGTTTGGTTATCGAAAGAAGAAAAAAGAGAAGTCCGAGAAAAGATTGGATTCCAGGATTCGAGGAATTAAGTATGAAGAGGATTTGGAGGATGTATATATCGAAACAGCTAATGAAGAAGAAAAAAATATTCTTCAAAATTTTTCGGATTTAGAGGAATATATTGAAAAAATAAATGTTCTGGATATCGGTAAATTTGTAGAGAGTGGGATTGTTTCTAATAGCAATTCTCCTATTTCGGAGGTTAAGCATGTAGGTGTGTTTGTGACCGGTGAACGGATTTTTTTCTCAAAATATTATACGGCGGTTGTATTTGATTATAAAGCAGGAAGTGTTACGGAGAAGGCAGTGGATAAGCTGTTACCGGGAGACTTTTTGGTATTTACAAGAAGGGATGATTACACCAAAAATATTGTAGACTTCGTTTATGAGAAATTACTTGAAACGGGGAAACTGAGCGAAAAAGTAATAGCAGCTTCTGAAAAGACCGAATATTGGAAAGATGCGCTGAGGAGATATAAGATGCGGGGGAACTATACATATTCCGATATTGCAAAAAAAATGCGTAAGATCGGAAGCTCATTACAAGAGGCTACCATCCGTTCATGGTTAGTAGAGGACAGTCATATTGTAGGACCCAGAGATGTAGAAACTATGGGATATATTGCCGAAGTCACTCAAGATGTGAAGATTTTGAATGATATCAACGGTTATTTTGAGGCATGTCGTATTGTTAGGCGCGAACGTAGGATAATCCTTGAACTTATCGGAAAGGCAATTAACAATAAGTTGAGCGGGCATATTCCGCAAGAAGGAAGCGTACTTGAAGTCGTATATAATAATGTGGATAATCTTTCGGAAACGCTGGAATTAGAAAATGTTATAGAGTTGTCCGAAAGTGTCAATGTAAGTATTAACTTGGTTAATAAACCGATTACGGAAGCGGAGGTATTGATGTGAACGAAAGTGAAATCAGAAAACAATTGATTGATGCACGAGAAGAGTATATTAAAATTATCAAATCGGAACTGCTTGGACCGGGATCGGAATTTTCTCTGCCGGATATTGAACATGAACTGATTTCCAGCACACCGACAAGCCGTTATTCTGTGGGGATACTTTTTCCGCAGGGAAATCAAATGAATCAGGATAACGATGAAACGGTTCCTTTACCGGAAGCAGAGGGGAGTACCGATAAAGAAGAATCTGATGCGGAGGCTGAGATCCAAACGGAACCAGTGCAAGAATCCCGTAAACATGTGTCTGAATTTGACGAAACGGCAGATGAAAACTTGGATGAAGAGATTGGCATGTCCATGCAGTATATGCCGTCATCAATGGGTATTACATTTCTTATAAAGGGAAATGCAGATATTATAAAGGGGAAAGTAATGTTTGCAACGTATAGAAAGGCGTTAATAACGGATTGTGCAATACCGTATACTCCTGCCGATCCTGAACATTATGCCGTTCCGTCGGAACTTGCACATAAAATGTCTTTTGATAAGAATACGGGGACAATGAAACTTCTGACTCAAATCAAAGCAAAGGAAGTCAGAGATATCTTCGAGAAAGATACTATTCCCGAAAACGAGTATCAGATTTTGAAGCAAATAGCATATAGATTTGTGGATTATTGCAATGCTGGATATGTCCGTGTTCCGCATGAAATTTCGGAGTTTATATTGGATTTTTCAAAAGGGGAATACGTTGATGCCGAATCAAACAGAGAACTTGACGGAACAAGTGCAAAAATAGTTGCTTTACGAACGAAGGTATCTGATGACATATGGTCAGTTACGGTTATGCTTGTAAACGAACTTGAAGAGGTTCCGGCGAAAGCCATCCATTGCATATTTCAATCGCGTATTGAGATTAATACTCATAATAATTGTTTTTCCTTTGTTGAGAGCAATCCCAATCCGGATATTCATTTGATGGATGAAGAAGAATGCTCTCTTGAACTTCTTTATCGCCACAAAAAAATATACGGTACGGGACTTGGTACTTCGGTAGACTGGGATATTGACGAGCAGGGTAAAGGCAGTGTCTGGAATGATTTTTTCCCTATAGAGGAAATTCCGGCCATGAATTTTTCTCTTCCGAAGAATAAGGTAATAACCAATAATGAACTGTCAATGAAATATTTGTCGGATTTAAATTCTATAGATAAAGATACCAAGATTTCCTCTATGTATAGTTTGGTGGATTTATATAAAAGTTGGGTAGTTGATTTAGAAAAGACGGCTTCTTTGCTTGATACTAAATATATTTCGGCGGCTTCAAAGAATATTGCGGAATGCAGGCGGGCATATGAAAGGATGTATGCTGGCATTAAAACTTTGAAAGAAGACGAAACTGCATATAAAGCATTCCTTTTGGCAAACAGGGCAATGTTCATGCAACGGGTACATATCACGATGCAATCGGATATGGCGAAGAAGAGTGCGGATCGATATCCGGGAGACGATGAAATTTCGGTTTGGCTTCGCAGTGTGGATTATTATAAAGAGGATGATGCAAATTGTCGTTGGAGACCGTTTCAGATTGCGTTTTTGCTAATGGATATCAATTCTATTGTCTATGATGACTCGCCGGAACGTAATATTGTTGATTTGATATGGTTTCCTACCGGTGGCGGCAAAACGGAAGCATATTTAGGGCTGACCGCTTTTGCGATATTCTATAGAAGGCTGACTCATTCTAAGGAAGCGGCCGGAACAACCGTAATTATGAGATATACGTTACGGCTTTTGGCGGCACAACAATTCACACGTGCGGCGACACTGATATGTGCATGTGAATATATCAGACAACAATGTGAAAAGAAGCATCGAAAATATCCGATATATTCATTAGGGAAGGAATCTATTTCAATCGGTCTATGGATTGGCGGAACGCATATTCCGAATAGGAATGAAGGTAAGAATTCTGCAAGCTACCATTTAGAGAAGCTGAAAAATGTCAGTAAACATTATTATGTGCGTAGTGAAAAAGAAAGGCATAATAAGTTTCAGGTTTTAAAATGTCCTTGGTGCGGGACGAAAATGGTAAAGGATGACAGAAACAATAAGTTGGTCGGTGAATGGGGGTATAATATGGGAAGCGGGAAACATTTTTATATGTTTTGTCCGCAAGAGGATTGTGATTTTACGAATAAACTCCCTATTCAAATCATAGATGACGAACTATACCGTAATCCGCCTACGCTCTTATTCGGTACGGTTGATAAGTTTGCGATGATGCCATGGGACGGGAGGATAGGTGCTTTCTTTGGCATAGGAAGCAATAACAGGGCGCCGGAATTGATTATTCAAGACGAACTTCACCTTATATCAGGGGCGCTTGGTACGGTTGTAGGCATATACGAAACTGCCGTTGACGGAATTTGCGGTCAAAAGGGGGTTTACCCCAAAATCATTGCTTCTACGGCTACGATTAGGAGGGCAAAGGAACAATGCTCCGTGTTGTATAATAGGGAAGTGGTACAGTTTCCTGCGCCTGGATTGGATGCTGAGGATTCCTTTTTTGCACGAGAATCAACAATTGATTACGAAAAAGGAATCTACGGAAGAAAGTATATCGGTATTATGCCTTCCGGAAAAACAAAAGCGATGACTGAAATCCGCATGATGGCGGCATTAATGCAGAAAGCATATACAATGGATATGCCGGATGAAATAAAAGATAAATTTTGGACACTTACGGTTTATTTTAATAGCTTGAAGATGGTTGGACAGCCGAAATTAACCAGTGAATATATACAGGCATCCAGTCGGGTAGGACGTTCTTTCCCGGGATTATGTTTTATACAGTATGATGCAACCAAGAGCAGAGATCGGTCACATTATGAAAGATTTCGTTCTTATCATGAATCGTTTTATCGATTTGTTGAACCGACGGGGGCTACACCGTTTTCAAAACCGGCGCGCGAAAGGGCACTACATGCCGTTCTTACAGCCATGATAAGACAAAGAGAGGAATGGAAGGACGACAAAGATGCTCAAAAGTTTGATATGGGCAATTTGGAAAAATCCATATCGGAGATTCAAGAATTTATTTTGAGCCGTATAAAAAGCATTAATGCCCGTTCGGAAAATCAGCTAAAAGATGATATTGAAGATGTTCGTTCGGAAATGCAGGAATTTTTTGAAAAATGGCAGGAACTTGTAGAGGAATGTAATCAGGACGGGGGTAAGATTCCGATTTATTTTGGTAGAAGATTTATGGTATCTCCACCGAACTCCGAAGAACGTCGGTTGTTAAGGCAATATAACTCCGCCGGAAGAGACACGGCTGTTGACACGCTTACTTCAATGCGAAATGTCGATGCTCCTGTAACGGGGAGTGTTGTAATATGGGAGGAATGATTTAATGTCTGAACAAATTAAAGGAAAAGTTGATTTAAATAGAGTTTCGCATTCTGTACGCGCGGCACAGGCAGTTTTGCAATATGGTGTCGGTGCAATGGTCGATTTCCCTGATCAAACATTGGTTACGGCTGCACCGGAATATTGGAGCGGAGATACGGGGAGGATTTACGATGATCGGTTTGCCAAGGCATTGAGGGTTGATTATTTTGCCATACCGACTAATATTGCGTATGCGAGATTTCCGGAATGGTATTTTTGCCCTAAGTGCAGAAAGTTTCAGCCTTTGCAGAAATGGGTTGACGAGTATAGAAAAAGTGCGAATCCCAAGATTTTAGAGAGAGACGAATATATGGTCGAGCATATGCAATGTCCGAAATGTAAACAAGATCTTGTTGTGGCACGTATCGTAACGGTTTGCGAGAAAGGGCATCTAAATGATTTTCCTTGGGTAAAATGGGTTCATACCAAATCGAAAAAGCCTGTTTGCGGTACTCCGGCATTAAAGTTTAAAACCGGTGCATCAGGTACGGAAGGGCTTGAAGGACTTAGTGTAAGTTGCTCATGTGGGGCGACTGCGTCTTTAAAGGGAGCATTTGATAAAGACTGTTTTGAAAAATTGGATCAGGATGCGGGTACTGATTTTTTTAGATGTTCAGGCAACCATCCTTTTAGACATATTCAGGAAAAATGTCCGTGTTATCCTAAAACCGTACAAAGAGGTGCTTCATCGGTTTATTTTCCGATTGTTTACAGTTCCTTGGTCATTCCGCCATATGCGGATAAGTTAAATGTTAAGATAGAGCAAAGTAAGGCTTTTGAAGACTGTGTTACGGTTATAAATGACGAAGAACCGGAAGACAAGCTTAATACCATAAAAAAACGGTTGCCTAAATGGACTGAAAAAATTGCATTGGAAGTCGGCGCATTAAAGACTGATGTGGAAAAAATCCTTATTAGAAAATGGCTGAAACCGGAAAAGTCGGAAGTTGATGTTACGGGAATACAGTATCGAATTGATGAGTATTATGCATTAACGGGAGAGATATCCTCTTCGTCCGGAAAGGCTCTGGGGGATTTTTCCAGAGAAGAAATGGATATTAAGGAATATATAATACCACATATAAAATCCGTTTCTTTAATTGATAAAGTGCGTGTGGTAAATGCTTTGATTGGTTTTTCAAGAATTAGTCCGGCAATGAACAGAAACGACAAAGGGTTTGTCGATGTTAAAGAATCGGATACACGGTGGTATCCGGCATATGAGGTTCGAGGAGAGGGTATATTTATTGAATTCGAGCAGTCGGATATTGATAAATGGATAAGGGATAATCCGGCGGTTATTGAGAGAGCAAAGAGAATAAGCGATAATTATTCGACTTCATTTATCGGAAAGAACCATCCAAGAACAATTACACCTAAATTTATTATGTTACATACGCTTTCGCATCTTTTAATTTCGCAACTGAGTTTTGAATGCGGTTATAGTATTGCCTCACTTAGCGAGCGTTTATATTGTTCGGAGGAATCTGACGGTAAAACCATGGCAGGAATTTTTATTTATACGGCCAGTGGTGATTCGGAAGGAACTCTTGGTGGCTTGGTCAGACAGGGTAGACCGGATGCTTTTCCGCAAATATTGAAAAAAGCTATATCGCATGCGCAAACATGTTCTAATGATCCGGTTTGTATTATGAGCAAAGGGCAGGGGCGGGATTCTTTAAATCTTGCGGCTTGTCATGCTTGTGGTCTGTTGCCTGAAACTTGTTGTGAAGAACGCAATGCGTTTCTTGACAGAGGATTGGTTATCGGAACATATGATAATAAGGAAATCGGTTTTTGGAGAGACATGCCTTGATTAAGAACGCAAAGATTTTGAAGAATAATAGGGATAGAAAATAGAGTGGTAGAAGGAATGATTATATGAATGAACCCGGTTTTATGGGATACAAAATAAATAAAAATGTAAAGCATTTTTTACCAAACACCGTTTTGTTTAGTAATAAAAATGAGCGTATTACGGTTGCTATGATAAAGAATGTGCTGGATTACATTTTGGGCATTATTGCAACCAGAAGTCCATTGGTTGAGTCGTATAAGACGGCAAAGACGGTTTTCGATGCAATGAAAATGGTATTGGAGAATAAAAGGCCGTCTAAACCCAGCAAAGAGGATATGAAAACAACTGTTGATGTTCTGGAGGAAATTACCAATTTATCTGCAAAATCGGAGTGGGAAAAAGAACAGAACGCAAGGTATGCTTTTCTTTGTAAATTAGTAATTGATAGGTTTAGTGAGAAATCACAATTATGAAGTTTGCCGACGGAATATCCGGTTGTTAATTGTGTGTAGATATGAAGTTTTGAGATTGGGATCAAACGGAATAAAGTTAAATATTAAGAGAAACAGTCAGGTTATTCTGGCTGT
>Ga0137308_102787_pt1 | contig 10485 bp, 12 predicted proteins | sample Inofrocosms_June_FD_97181 | JGI IMG/M metagenome (GOLD analysis project Ga0137308, IMG submission 97181) | Mouse cecal microbial communities from Vienna, Austria - N-Acetylneuraminic and N-Acetylglucosamine D2O microcosms_June | ecosystem: Host-associated > Mammals > Digestive system > Large...
TATCAGGCGGATTCTTCCGGAACTCCTGACAATACAGAAACAGGACCAGAATATGTAGGGCCGGACTGCATTTCAAAGCTGATGGCGGAGATGAGGCGGACAGGCGTAACAGAGCAGTATCTTATTCAGCAGTGTGGTATTCGCTCGCTGAGTGAAATCACAGAAGAACAGTATCAGGATATTATGTACAAATTTAGCTGTACTCCATCAAAGGAGCAGAGGGCAGCAGGATAGATGATATAAAAAAGATATGTAACAAATTTACATATAAAAATGATTACAGGACAATCTATTCCAGTAGTTTAATATACCACAAACGCTGGTGAAAGAGAGGTGGGAAACTGCCTCCCAGAAAGGAGGGTGTGGATTATCCATACCACAAAGTGATTATATGGACAGAAATTACATAAAACTGAACAGAAGCATTATGGAGTGGGAATGGTATTCAGACGTTAATACCTGCCGTTTGTTTATCCATATGATTCTAAAAGCAAACTGGAAAGATGGAAATTTTAGGGGCGAAAAGGTTCCACGTGGTTCTTTTGTCTCTTCCATCCATAAGCTGTCAGAGGAAACTTCACTTACAGAAAGAGAAGTGAGGACAGTGATTTCACACTTAAAAATGACAGGAGAAGTGACAAGCAGAAGTACAAACAAATTTACTGTATTTTCAATAAAAAACTATGAAGTATATCAGTCAAACGACATGCAAATAGAAACACAAGAGACAGGCAATCGACATTCTAACGACATACAAGAGACAAGCAGTCGACATTCTAACGACATTCTAACGACAACAATAGAAGAAGGAAAGAAAAGAAAGAAGGAAAGAATGAAAGAAGGGAATATAGATTGCACAGAGCCAGAAAAATCTGCTCCTGTGCCAGCGGTTATTGAATTAGCCTTAAATGATAAAACTTTTTATCCCATTACGCAGCGGGACATTGATGACTGGACAGAGCTTTATCCGGCAGTTAATGTTATACAAGAGCTAAGAAAAATGAAAGGCTGGTGTGACAGCAATCCAACAAAACGAAAAACAAGCAGGGGAATAAAAAGATTTATAACTAGTTGGCTGGCTAGAGAACAGGATAAAGGAGGAACAAAAGTTTATGGCGAAAAAAATAAAGAGACAGAATCCGAGAGTAGTGTCCGCCTCTGGTGATAAAGAAATATGTCCAGTTTGCGGTGGTTCTGGGTGGGAGATGTTCTGGAAACCAGTAGAGATATATGGTGGAAGAATGACTGAATTTGCAAAGAAGTGTTCTAACTGTGCAGGGAAAACAAGTGAAGACCTTACAAGAATACCATTTTCTGAATGTGATATTACACGATTCAATTTTGAAGCTTATTCTGTTAATCTTGATAAGATTAAAAAGTTAAGCATATCACTTGTAAATGATTTTGAAAAATGGGAAAACACTGGAAAAGGAATTTATCTTTGGTCGAAAACGCCGGGTTCAGGTAAAACGTTTCTTGCTAGCTGCATAGCCCGAAGCCTGATATTAAAATACGATTTACAGATAAGATTCATTACATGCCCAGACTATATAAATCATGTTGGAAATTCATACAAGAGACAAGCTGGACAGCTTGATGAATCAGCTATATTTAGGAATTGCAAGCTTCTAATTTTAGATGACATAGGTGCTCAAATCGGGCGGAACTGGCAAGGACAGGAAATATTTCAGCTTGTTAATCAAAGGCTTTTGGATAATAACATAACCTTTTATACAAGTAATATGCCACCAGAAAAATTGAATTTAGAGCCTAGAACAATAGACAGGATAATTAAATCCTGCGTTACAATTCAGCTTCCGGAAGAAAGTATCCGGTTACAAAAAGCTAAAAATGAACAGGAGAAGTTTTTAAAAGATGTTGTTGGAATATAAAGCTTAATTTGAATCAAAACAACATTCCACAGCATGATTATGATTTTAACGAGCTGGAAAAACAGCTTCTGCAAAGAAGGTAAGCATAAAGATTTTAAAAGGTGTCAAAATCGACCCCTTTACAACTTCTTTTTTGCTGTACTGAAGATGGAAAGGATTGAGAAAAATGCGAATAGCCTTAATTGATGTTGATGGTCACAATTTCCCCAATCTGCCACTAATGAAACTATCCGCATGGCATAAGTAGCAGGGGGATGTTGTTGAGTGGTACAACCCGCTGACAGCATGGTTGAATCCGCCCGATAAGGTTTATATGAGTAAAGTATTTACATTTACACCAGATTATCCACATCCTATAAATGCAAAGAAGATTGTAAAAGGTGAAACCGGATATTTTTATCCAGATGGAGGTCCGAAACTTCCAGGTGAAATAGAAGTTATATATCCTGATTATGAGATTTATTATGATAGGATACCAGAAGTAAAGAATACAGCTTATGGATTTTTGACAAAGGGCTGTCCAAGAGGATGTGATTTCTGTATTGTTGGCAGAAAAGAAGGAAAATGCAGTATAAAAACAGCAGATTTAAAAACATTCTGGAGAGGGCAGAAAAATATAGTCCTGCTGGACCCAAATATAACTGCCTGCAGGGATTGGAAACCGTTGTTTCAACAGCTTATGGACAGTAGAGCATGGATTAATTTTTCACAAGGATTAGACATCCGTTTGATGACGGATGAAAAAACAGAAATGTTGAAACAGATGAAAATAAAGCAGATACACTTTGCTTGGGACAGGTATGAGGAGAAAGAAAAGATTCTTCCAAAGTTAAAGATGTTTCAAAAATTGACAAAATGGGGGTATTGGAAAATGACAGTATATGTTCTTTGTAACTTTGATACTACATTTGAACAGGACCTTGAAAGAATATATACATTGCGGGATATGGGTTATTCGCCATTTGTAATGTTGTATGACAAGACACGTATCCCTGATGGGCACAGACTGAGAAAACTGCAGAGGTGGGTATGTAGCAGGCAGATATTCAGAAGTTGCAAAAGATTTGAGGATTATTTAAAAATTTAGGAAAGGAGCATGGAACTCTGGCCAGAGTGAAGCATATGCGGTTCCTTTCAGGAAAAATGAGCAAAGTAAAATGGCTGGATGAAACATGCCATAAATGTGGGGCGCAGATGAATACATGGGATATGAAACTTACAAAGACATTTAAAACTTATAACATCTGTGAAGCATGTTTTTGTAAAATTTATGACATGGACAAGGACGTTTTCAGGGACACAATGGAAAATTATTACGGGCTTCGGCCATGCAAGGGGATTTAGCTATGGAGTATAACAAACTGACAAGGGAGCTGCTTGCACAGGGATATACCACAGAACATTACCCTGAGTATGTGCAGATAGCCAGCAGCAGGCTTCCGGGAAACGACCCATTAAACAATCTGTATGGTGGTTTTGAGTATAAACGCTGGTACTGCAGTAAATTTGTATATCAGACAGGCTGCAAAAAACATGTATTAGGCGAAAATGTGCTGACAGATATGGGATATATGGGAGTGGAATGGACGCATGAAAATAACTGCCCTGTTATCCGCTGCCCTTATGACAAGGCAGAATGTGAAATGAATGACAGCCGCCTTCACGGCATACATGGAGGAGGACTTGGCATCCAGTGCTTTTGTGTCTGCCACAGGACAGAGGAGCGTTATGATTTTGAAAACAGTATAGAGAAAGCCAATAAAGAGCGCCGTGAGGAAATAGAGAGGAAATATCAGGAATATTCAGACGCCCATAATGGAAGGATATGCAGGAGGCATATGTATTATAACGAACGCACAAAAGAGTGGAACCTTATTTATGAGCCGAAAAGCTGCGCTTCCCTGTGTTATTCAAAAGACGGCTGCTGCCCAATACTTGGGAAAAAGCTGAGCAGAAAAAGAGGGAATGTATTCTATGACCTGAAAACAAGCGGAATCCGGCAGCAGGAAGGTGAGCAGATATCCATTTTTGACGGGGAGCCGTGGGTACATATCAGAAAGGGAATCCGATATTTTAAAAAACCATGCAGTATAGACATCTGTGAAGCATTTGTAAAGCTGCAAAGTTCCCAGATACTAGAAGATTATAATATAAACCATTCCTTTGAAAAATGGATAGACCCTACATGGACGGTGGAAATCTTAAATATCAGAGCGGAATCAAGACCAAGCAGGGATTTGATACAGGATTTGGAAGACCTGAAAAACGGAATTTTCATAAGCTATGATGAAGAAGGTGAAAAACAGAAAAAACAGAGGAAACGGGAACGTAGGGAAAAAGCAGTAAAGAAGAAAGTCGAACGATTGGAAAAAAAGATAATAGAAACAGGTTATGAAAATCTGGAGCCATATTCGCTCGATAAAATCCATACGGATAAATGGCTTGACAGGGAGCGGATAGAGGAGCTTCAGAACATCAGGCAGCAAAAAATAAAGGAAGAGCAGGAAAAGCCTGTACAGCTTAGTATTTTCGATTATATGTAGGAAGGAGGAAGGAGTTGCCGGCCGGCAGAAAAGATATCTTTACTCCTGATGTAGAAATGATAAAAAATGTATTAAAATATCCAGGCAGCAAGTGGAAGATAGCAGAGCAGCTTAGCCGCCTGCTGCCACCACACCACAGCTATGTAGAGCCATTCTTCGGCAGTGGAGCACTATTGTTTAACAAACAGCCCTCAGATATCGAAACAATCAATGATTTGGACCATGATGTAGTAAATTTATTTCTTTGTATTCAGGAGGAACCCGAAAAGTTAGCAAGGCTTTGCATGACCACACCATATAGCCGTGAGATGTATGATTCTGCTTTTGAGTTTGAGGATTTTATTACAGAAATAAAGGGGGAAGAACCATACAGAAAAGCGCTGGTATTTTTAATGAAATGCTGGCAGGGGCATGGATTCCGTACAAATGAATATAAAGTAGGCTGGAAGAATGATGTGCATGGAAGGGAAAAATCTTATGCCCTGTGGAACTGGTACCGGTTGCCAGAGTGGATAATAGAAATCGCAGAGAGATTAAGGAAAGTACAGATAGAAAACAGGCCTGCTTTGGAAGTAATAAAGAGATTTGATTATCCGGATGTCTTCCAGTACTGGGACCCGCCGTATTTGTTAGGTACCAGAAGCGGAAAACAGTACAGATACGAAATGTCAGATTTGCAGCATGAAGAATTATTGAAAACTGCATTATCCATTAAGGCAAAGGTAATGATATCTGGTTATGAATCAGAGATGTATAATGATTACCTGAAAGGGTGGGAGAAGAGATATTTTAAGAGCTGCGCGGAGTATGGAGGCAGCAGGCAGGAAGTTGTCTGGATGAATTACAAGCAGGATATGCAGATGAGGATAGAAGATTTTTTAGGGAGTGAAGGAGGTTGTGATAATGAAAATGCTGGCAGCATGTGAGGAAAGCCAGAGAGTATGCGCAGCGTTCCGACGCCTGGGACATGAAGCATATTCCTGTGATATTGAGCCTTGCAGCGGAGAGCATCCGGAATGGCATATACAGACTGATGTACGGCCGCTGCTGAATGGGAACTGTAAATTTCAGACAGCAGACGGTGTAAATCATCAAATTGGTGGTAAATGGGATATAATTATCGCTTTCCCGCCATGTACATACATGACCAATGCAGGTGCGGTGAGAATGAGAGTGAAGGGTGAAATTGTACAGGAACGCTATCAGAAGGCAATGGAAGCAAAAGCATTTTTTATGCAGATTATGAACGCAGACTGTGATAGAATTGCCATTGAGAATCCCACGCCGATGAAGCTTGTCGGGCTTCCGCCCTGTTCGCAGATAATCCAGCCATATCAGTTCGGACATCCATACAGCAAGAGGACATGCCTCTGGCTGAAAGGACTGCCGCCTTTGTTTTCGACAGAAATTATGGCATACCATGAACCTTGGGTGAATGGAGGATGTAAAGATGCAAATGGAGACTACAGACAGTTTCAGGGCAGAAAGGAAAGAGATCCAAAAACCAGGGCAAGAACATTTTCCGGCATTGCAGAGGCAATGGCAAAACAATGGGGAAATCTGGATGAATTACAGGCAGGATATGCAGATGAGCATAGAGGATTTTCCAGAAGTGCTGCCATAAGAAAAGAAACTTGACGTTGTAAGCAGGATTATATAAAAAGCTTGACTTGTTTTTAGTCAATTTTAGTCAAGGGAAACAAAAGGAGGATATGGAGGATATGGAACAAAAAAAGGAAATTTAAATAGGAAAAAATATCAAAAGAATTAGAAAAGAAAAAGGATTAACTCAAAAAAAACTTGGTGAATTATGTTCCATGAATGAAGCTAATATAAGAAAATATGAAAATGGAAAACAAAATCCCAAAATAGAAACCATAGAAAAAATTGCAAAGGCTCTGGAAACCACTGCTGACGAGTTAAGAGGAATAAAAAGGGATATTGCTTATAATGTTGATGAAATTGTAGAAGCATTAAACAGATATAAGGCGCAGCAGTTAGAAAATGAAACTTTGAGCTATAATGGAAGATGGATTGCATGTAAAGTAATTGAAGAATGCATTAAAATTGTTAAAACTGGAGGAGCCATACATAGGAGGTGATACCCAATGAAAAACAGTGAAGGATATACAGATAATACAGCAGGTCAGGCGATTAAAAATGTTGGAAAAATGCCATATCATATCTATGAAGTATACAGAGCATTAGAATGTATAGCAGGCCTGCACAGTCTTGAAATTATCGGCTTGAAAGACAGAAAAACCGGAAAGGAGTATTTTAGATGACCAAAAAGCGGTTATGGTACAGAACATTAAAAGGTTAAAAAATAAGGATATCATGTTTCGCAAAGAGATAACAAATAATCAGTATGTCGAAAGGAGTATCAGAGGCATGACAGTGGAAGAAATCAACAGTATATACTACATAAATAAGGAAATTGAACACATACAAAGAGAGCTTTATGATTTAAAAACCAAAAATTTCTATAAACCAAATATTTTGACAGGTATGCCAAAAGGAAATTCAGAGCGTGACATCTTCTCTGATTATGTTGAGGATATAAAGACACTGGAAGATATGCTGCATTACAATCTGAAAAAGCTTCAGATAGAAAGAAAAAAGATGGAAGAGTTCTTGTCTTCCATAGAAGATGTGGAGCTAAGGTTGATTGTTAGATTAAGGGTAGTAAACAACATGAAATGGGAAGAGATTGGAGCAGAACTGGGAATGGAAAGAACTACGGTCTCAAAAAAGTTTTATAAATTTTTCCGAAAAAGATAAACTTTCCCACAATTCCCATGAGGTATGTGCTATAATGGTAAAGTCGAAAGACATATGAAAAATCTTTTTATGAACTTCTTCCGTATATAATAAGTTTAACTCAAAAGGCACTGTGCAGTCTGCATAGCGCCTTTTCCTTTGGATAATACCCACTTGTATTATTTCAGAAAGTTGAGGGTTAAAATGCAGAGTTTTATATCATGGATTGGCGGCAAAAAGCTGCTGAAAAAGAGAGTGATTGAACAGTTCCCAGAGAGCTTTGACCGGTATATAGAAGTATTTGGAGGCGCAGGCTGGGTGCTGTTTGAAAAAGAAAAACATGCAGATATGGAAGTATTTAATGATATCAACGGGGATTTGATTAATTTATACCGTTGTGTCAAATGTCATCCAGAAGCACTGCAGAAAGAACTGGAGTGGACAATGGCATCCAGAGAGCAGTTCTTTGACTGTGTTGCTGGCAGTAATAATCGGGGAATGACCGATATACAAAGGGCAGCGGCGTTCTTTTGCAGAATAAAACTAAGTTTTGGTACAAACCTGCGGTCGTTTGGTGTGCGGCCGAAAGATATGCAGAAGGCAGCAGAGTATCTTCAGGAAGTATCAAAACGTTTACGAAGAGTAGTAATCGAAAATGCTGACTTTGAGAAGTTATTAAAAACTTATGACAGAGAGAAGGCATTATTTTATTTAGATCCGCCATACTACGAAGCGGAAAAGTATTATTCTGACAGATTCCAACCGAAAGACCATGTCCGGCTGAAAGATGCGCTTTCCAATATCAAAGGAAAATTCATTCTGTCTTATAATGACTGTCCGGAAATCAGAGAGTTATATAAAGGATATACCATCACAGAGGTAGACAGGCAGGATAACCTTGTAACGAAAACTAACCCACGTCGTTATAAGGAACTAATTATCAGAAACTATTAATTACAGAATGGGTATTATTCAGGGAACAGTTAAAGAAAGGTAATAGAAAAAGTCTTTTTTATTATTGTAAATAAATAGATGGGAAGGTGGTGAAGTGGCAAACCATGAATTAGCGGAAAAAGATTATATGTCGGGTATGAAATATCAAGACATAGCAGATAAATACGGCGTGTCAGTCAACACCGTCAAAAGCTGGAAGAAGAGATACGCATGGGAAAGAAAAAAAGACGGGAAGGGTGCACACAAAAGCAAAAAGGATGCACACAAAATTGGAAAAGGGTGCACACAAAAAGAAGATGATGACAGAGGCAGCAGAGAGAAAAAAGAGCCTGTTGCAAAAGAGGTCTGTTCAGTATTAGAAAATGCAGAACTGAACGAAAGGCAGCAGCTTTTTTGTTTGTATTTTGTCAAAATGTTCAACGCCACAAAAGCCTATCAAAAAGCTTACCAATGTAACGAGTACACAGCAATGGTAAATGGTTCAAAGTTGCTAAGAAATACTAAGGTGAAAGCTGAAATTGAAAAACTAAAACAGGAAAAGTTAAACAGAGCTTTTTTAAGTGAAGCAGATATTTTTCAAAAATATCTTGATATTGCGATGACAGATATCACAGACTTTATGACATTTGGAAATAAAGAGATAGACATTACAGATAAAGACGGCAGCCAAAAGACAATGACCGTCAGCCACATTAATATTAAAAATGATTATGAAGTTGATGGAACACTCATATCCGAGATATCTCAGGGCAGAGATGGAATCAAGGTGAAGCTGCTTGATAAAATGAAAGCTTTGGACTGGCTGGCTGCCCATATAGGCATAGCGACAGAGGAACAGAAAGCCAAAGTTAAACTGCTGCTGACACAAGAGAAAGTAGAGAGAAAGAAGTTAGAAGATAAAAATAACAGCAATCAGGCAGTAGATGACTGGATTGAGGCTGTAATGAATGAAGGAGAGGATTCTAATGAATAAAAATTCTCATATTCAACGGAATCACTTTTTTAGAAAAAGGCTTCCAATTTACAGAAAAGAACCAGTCACATTTGCAAGAGAAGTTTTATTATTTAAACCTGATGAATGGCAAAAAAATGCATTACAGGATTTGGCTTTAAACCCGAAAGTGGCGGTAAAATCTGGTCAAGGTGTTGGAAAAACCGGAGTAGAGGCTGTTGCTTTATTATGGTTCCTGTCTTGTTTTCCATATCCAAGAGTTGTAGCGACAGCACCTACAAAGCAGCAGCTTCACGATGTTCTGTGGTCTGAAATAAGCAAGTGGATGAGTAAATCACCATTACTGTCAGAAATCCTGAAATGGACCAAGACATACATTTATATGATTGGAAATGAAAAGCGCTGGTTTGCGGTAGCCAGAACTGCTACCAAGCCGGAAAATATGCAGGGTTTCCATGAGGACAATATGCTTTTTATTGTAGACGAGGCTTCTGGCGTCGCTGACCCAATTATGGAAGCAATACTTGGTACATTATCTGGTAAGAATAACAAGTTGTTATTGTGTGGGAACCCAACAAGAACTTCCGGCACATTTTTCGATGCTTTTCACAGCGACAAGGCTCAATATAAATACCATACAGTATCTTCCAGAAACAGCCCGCGGACCAATAAGGATAATATAGCTTCTCTGGATAGAAAATACGGAAAGCAGAGTAATGTTGTCCGTGTACGAGTAGATGGTGAGTTTCCTGAACAGGATGATGATATATTTATCAGTTCTTCCAGTGTGGAACATTGCTGTATGCTGGATTTACCAGATGAAGTGGTTAAGAAAATATCATTTGGTGTAGATGTCGCGCGTTATGGCTCTGATGAAACAGTAATTGCACAGAATGTTGGTGGAAAGATTACTCTTCCAGTAAGTTTTCGGGGGAAAAGTCTTATGACAACCGCAGGTAAAATTGTACAGTTATACAGAACAGTGATTGCAGATAATCCGGCATATAGAGGAAATATTTACATAAACATTGATGATACTGGGCTTGGCGGCGGAGTTACCGACCGTCTGGAAGAGGTAAAACTGGAAGAAAAATTAAACCGCATGGTAATAAACCCCATTAACGCTGCTGCCAGAGTACCAGATGACACAGTACAAACGGGCAAAAACAAAATAAAAGCATGTGATATTTATGATGATATGACTACTTATCTATGGGGAACAGTAAAAGAACTGCTCTTAGACGAAGCGGTCAGCCTTGAAAATGACAACGACTTGGCAGGGCAGCTATCATGCAGAAAATACCACTTAACCAGCAGGGGGAAGATACGGCTGGAAAGCAAAGATGAAATGAAAAAAAGAGGCATTGCATCCCCAGACAGGGCA
>Ga0137308_102788_pt1 | contig 10484 bp, 11 predicted proteins | sample Inofrocosms_June_FD_97181 | JGI IMG/M metagenome (GOLD analysis project Ga0137308, IMG submission 97181) | Mouse cecal microbial communities from Vienna, Austria - N-Acetylneuraminic and N-Acetylglucosamine D2O microcosms_June | ecosystem: Host-associated > Mammals > Digestive system > Large...
GGCATCCTATGAGCGTTATGTGCCGCAGCAGACAAAAACAGTGGAAGTTGTAGGCGGGAAAACGGCTACCGTAAGTTTTTCCAATAAATTAAAAAAGTTCAATGTTACTGTGAAAAAAGTTGACCGCTATAAAAAAGTGGCACAGGGAGATGCTTCTCTTGCTGGTGCCGTGTATGGCATTTATAAAGGTGGAAATCTGGTGGACACTTACACAACCGATGCAAAAGGGCAGTTTACCACAGCTTATTATGTATGTGGGGATGACTGGACTGTAAAAGAGATTACTCCATCAGAAGGTTATCTTATTAATCCCGAAGTGTATCAGGTGGGAGCAGATCCAAAAAATTATTCCAAAGAATACAATCCGGTTTCTATGGAAGCGAATGAAACTGTGCAGAAAGGAAAAATCGCACTCATCAAGCATACCGATGACGGGGAGACAAAGATTGAGACGCCAGAAAAGGGTGCGGGGTTTGTTGTATTTTTAAGGAAATCCGGCAGCTATGAACAGGCAAAAGAAGAAGAAAGGGATCACCTCATCTGCGATGAGGATGGTTTTGCACAGACAAAGGAACTGCCATACGGCTGGTACACGGTACGTCAGACAGTAGGCTGGGAAGGCCGGGAGTTAATGAAAGACTTTGATGTTTTTATCAACAAAAATGAAAAAACGTACCGATATCTCATCAATAATAGAGAGTTCGGGGCTCATGTCAAAATCGTAAAGAAGGATGCCGAGACAGGGAAAACCATTCCGTATGCCGGGGCAGGATTCCAGATTTATGATCCGAAGGGGAATCTTGTGACAATGACCTTCACCTATCCGGAGATTACGAAGATTGATACGTTCTATACGGCAGAAGATGGCATGCTGATTACACCGGAGAAACTTCCACACGGTGAGGGGTATTCACTGGTGGAGGTGCAGGCCCCGTATGGGTATGTCTTGGATTCCGAGCCGGTTAAATTTGATGTTGTGCAGAATAAGTCTGAGAAAGAGCAGGAAATCACAATCATTAAAGTGGAACGTCCTAACATGCCGCAGAAAGGGAAGATCACAGTAGCGAAAACGGGAGAGGTGTTCTCCTCCGTAACTGCCACAGGAGGCGGGTATCTGGATGAGAATGGAAACGATGTCGCTTTCCCGAACCTGTATCAGCCGGTGTATGCCGACAAAGGACTGGAAGGGGCAGTATATGAGATTAGAGCAGCCGAAGATATCATTACTACAGACGGCACAGTCCACTGCAAAAAAGATGAAGTGGTAGCAACCATCACAACCGGGGATGACGGAACAGCAGTAACCGAACCGCTCTATCTTGGGAAGTATGAAATCCGGGAAGTGACAGCACCGGAAGGCATGTTAATTAATGACACTGTCTATGAGGCGGAACTGACCTATGCCGGACAGGAAGTAGCTGTTACGGAAACAGAAGCTGAGTTTTACAATGAGAGGCAAAAGGTGGAGATATCCCTTGATAAAGTGCTGGAGGGAGATGAACGCTTTGAGATTGGCGATAATGGGGAGATACAGTCCGTACAGTTCGGACTCTATGCAGCGGAAGATATCACAGCGGCAGACGGTACTGCCATTCCAAAGGATGGGCTGCTTGAGATTATTTCCTGTGATGAGAAAGGAAAAGCGGCTTTTCGGACGGATGTTCCGGTGGGGGCAGAACTTTATGTAAAAGAGTACAGCACGGATGTACACTATATTCTTTCGGAAGAAACCTACCCGGTAGAGTTTGAATATGCCGGACAGGAAACTGCCCTTGTAAAGATCAGGGTAAATGAGGGAAAAGAAATCGAAAATGAATTGATATATGGTTCCGTAAAAGGACACAAGACGGACCGGGAGACAGGCGAAAACATCGCAGGCGCTGTCTTTGGGCTGTTCTCTGCCAAAGAGACAGAATTCACACAGGAGACAGCAATCCTTACCGCAGAGTCGGATACGAACGGAGTATTCGGTTTTGAAAATATACCGTTTGGCGATTGGGTAATCCGGGAGCTGAAGCCGGCCGAGGGATTTTTGCCAAACAGCGAGTTATATCCGGTTTCGATTGCAGGGGATGGACAGATGATAGAGATTACGGTTGTCAATGACCGCATTCCGGAACTTGGCACAACTGCCACAGTGGATGGCGGGAAGGAAATCAATGCCACGGAAGTATTTACGCTGGAAGATGTGGTTTCCTACAAGCATCTCATACCCGGAAAAGAATATGTGGTAAATGGTGTGCTGATGGATAAAAATACGGAGAAACCGCTCCTTATTGACGGACAGGAAGTCCATTCGGAAGCAGTCTTTACACCGGAACAGCCAACGGGAGAAGTGGTTGTTTCTTTTACGTTCGATGCAAAATTCATCAAGGATGATACCAGTATCGTAGTCTTTGAGTCTTTGTATAAGGATGGGATGGAGCTGGCAGTCCACGCAGATATGGAGGATGAGAACCAGACAGTAAAAGTCCGTGTTCCCAAGCTTAAGACGAAAGCTACGATTGACGGCAAAAAGAAAGTGGAGGCGGATAAAGAGATCACCATCGTAGATACGGTAACCTATCAGAATTTGACGCCGGGCAAAGAATATGTTGTTCAGGGCATCCTTATGGACAAGAAAACCGGAAAGCCATATCTGGCAGATGGGAAAAAGGTGCGGACAGAGGCCGCATTTGTACCGGAGAAAAAGAACGGTAAGATTGAACTGGCGTTTACCTTTGACGGCTCTGGCATTAAGAAAGATACGGAGATTGTTGTGTTCGAGACGTTGTACCGTGATGGGGTGGAACTGGTGGCACATGCAGATATCAAAGATAAAGGGCAGACTGTCACGATTGTGCCGCCTGCACCGGTAATACCGCAGACCGGAGACAGTTCCATGACCGGCTTGTGGCTCGGATTGGGTGCTATTGCCCTTGGGGGATTGATTTCCCTGTTCTTCATCAGGAAAAAGAAAGATGAGGATTACGATTCATGAAGCGGGTATATATCTGTTCCCCGTTGGGCGGGGATGTAAAAACCCATATTGAGCGGGTAAAACGGTATACGCTGTATGCACTGAAATGCGGGATGGCTCCGGTCGTTCCGCATTTTTATGCCCTTGTGCTGAATGACGACATCCCGGAGGAACGGGAACTTGGCAGACAGGCGGGGATGAACCTGCTGTGGCTCTGCGATGAAATATGGGTGTTCGGGGAAGTCATCAGCGAGGGGATGGAGGCGGAAATCCGCTTTAGTAAGAATCTGAATCTTCCTGTCCGGTATATAGCGGACAGGGCAGTAACCGGTAAACATTAAAACACCAGAAGGGAGATAAGCGTGTATAGAGATTCTAATACGATTGCAAATGTCCCGGAAACGGAGGTAGTAATGAAAAAGAAAACAATGAAGATTCTGTTGTGTCTGGCACTGGTTGCCGCCGCTGTGTTTATCACGACTAAGCCTGCGATGGCAGCCGGGGATGTGTCATCCGCCATTGAAAAAACATGGAAATCGGCACAGACACAGGTTAAAAATGTGGTAAACAACGTCGTGTTTCCGGTCATTGACATGATTTTAGCAATCCTGTTCTTTGTCAAGCTGGGAACGGCATACTTTGATTACCGCAAGCATGGGCAGTTTGAGTTTACGGCTCCGGCTATTTTATTTGCCTGTCTGATTTTCACGCTGACAGCGCCGCTGTATATCTGGTCGGTGTTATAAAAACCACCGATGGATTAACGGATAATGTAGAAATGCAGGGGAAGAATCCTTCCCCTGTCAGGAGGTGATTACTATTTTTGACTGGTTAGGAGACATCATCGGGGGAATCGGGGATGCCATCGGCGGCGTGTTTGACACGCTGGGCGAGCAGATATCCAACGTGATATGGGATACCATGCTCCAGTGGTTTTATACGGCAATCTTTGACGCTGTGGCTGATTTTTTTACGATGATGGGAAGTATGGGGGCAGACATTTATGATCTGAAATGGGTACAGGCAACCATTCAGTTATTCACGCTGTTTGGCTGGTCGTTATTTTGTGCCGGAACGGTGGTTGCCATATTTGATGTGGCGATTGAATACCAGAGCGGCAGGGCAAATATTAAGACCACGGCAATCAATGTACTCAAAGGATTCTTTGCCTGTTCGCTGATTGGAATCGTGCCGGTGGAGCTGTATAAATTCTGCATCAGCCTACAGAACACCTTTGCCGGTGACCTTACCCGTATCTTTGCCGGACAGCAGAGTCTGGGACTATCCGGTACGAGTACATCGGTGCTGAAGGGAAGTTTTGCACTGGCAGGGGGTATTAGTCTGAATTTATTTAATCTGCTGGCGATGATTGCCTTTGCCTACTGCGTGATCAAGATATTTTTTGCCAATATCAAGAGGGGCGGCATTCTGCTCATACAGATGGCGGTGGGGGCATTGTATATGTTCAGTGTGCCGAGGGGATACACAGACGGATTCAACCAGTGGATGAAACAGATTGCGGCACTGTGCCTTACCGCATTTATGCAGACTACGCTGTTGTTCCTCGGATTGATGACGTTCACCGACAACATGCTCCTCGGTCTCGGCATTATGCTGGCAGCCAATGAAGTGCCGAGGATTGCCCAGCAGTTTGGTCTGGATTCCTCTGTGCGGGTAAATATGATGAGTGTGGTTCATGCCACAACGACAGCGGTCAATCTGACACGTTCCGTGGCAAGGTCAGTAAAATAGCAGAGACAGAAAGAATCCGGTTAATACAATGTTTTTGTTGCCGATGCATCAGAAAGGAGACGGGGATGACAGAAAACGGAGAACTGACAAGAGAAGATATTATGATTGAGAGTGACATGGAGGTTGCCGATGACAACGAAAACCAGATCGTGGCCTATGTGGAAACGTGGTTTGACGTGGACCGGAAATTCGGGCTGCACACCCGTGATGAAGCGGAGACATGGGTGAACCTGTATGCCAGATATGATGTGGCGGAAGATTCTGTCGCAATGGAGTATGTAGTAAGCAGGCAGCATGAAGAAGAAACCCATGACTATAGCCCAACGGAATCAGAGGCGGAGATGATAAAGGGGGCAATCTGCGAAAAGCTGGAGGAATATTATGGCTGTACCCCGGAGGAATTCTGCCAGAGGGAGAGCGGTATGACAATGCATTGAAGTTATAAACATTTTTTTCCATTTGGTCTGGATTGCGGCAGGGATTTGTGGTATGTTGTGTTGCTGGAAAGGAGGGGCAGGTATGGGTATTCTGAGACAGATGTATAATGGGAAAATGCATCCTGCCGATACCATTATTCCCGACACGGAAGAATACAGAAAATCCGTGCAGGAAATGGACCGGTTTGAGGAACAGCTTAAAAAGGGGATGACAAGAGAACAGATTGATATGCTGGATGAATATTTCAGTATATGGTCGGAACATGAATCTTTGATACAGGAAGAAGTGTTCTGTCAGGCATTTATCATGGGAGCAGAATTACAAAGGGAAATCGGGTTTTGAAAAGCCTGCGGGCATCGTATGGCTGTAGCCCGGAGGAATTGCCAGAGGGAGCATGGCAATGTATGGAAATAATTAAAGATTTATCCCCGTTTGGACTGGATAGTGACAGAGACTTGTGATATGTTGTGTTGCTGGAAAGGAGGGGTGATAATGGGTATCTTAAAGCAGTTATATAATGGGGAATTATATCCGGCTGAAAATAACGTGCCGGATACGGAAGAATACCGCAAAGCAATACGGGAGGCAGACGGTATCGAGAAAAAGTTTACAGCGGATTTGACCGGGGAACAGCATGAATTATTTGAACAATATATGAGTGCTACCGCAAAAGTTGATAAACTGATACAGGAAGAAGTATTCCGTCAGGGTTTTGTGATGGGAGTAACCCTGCGAAAAGAAGTCGATTTGTAAAAAGGAGGGGATTTGCTTATGGATATTCTTGCACAGCTATTCCGGGGGAAAATCAATCCTACGGACTGGACGCCGGAATCAGAGGAATACCGAAGACGTCTGAAAAAATCCGGAGATATCGGACATGCATTGTCAGCAGATTTGACCGAGGAACAAAACAAACTGCTTGACCAGTATATGGATGCCCGTCTGGATATGGAGATTCTCGTCCACGAGGATTTGTTCCGCCGGGCATTTCTGCTGGGCATGCAGATGCAGAAAGCGGTAACCGTAATCTCAGAACAGGAAGAAGCATAGTACAACAAAGATTAAACAAGTGAATGTGTCAAAGACATAATTTTCGTTGTACTGGAGATTCAGGAATAAGTGGCAGGCAGCCGCTTGTTCTTGTTGGGAAAGAAATCAGGAGGTATCCTATGACAAGTTATTTATACCCGCAGAATCTGAAAGCCACGGCAAACCTATGGCTTTGGGGGCTGCGGGATTTTGCAGTATTTAGTATAGCCGCATTGTTGTCGGTGCTGGCACTGGCACAGCTCAGGATTATCATGCCTGTGGCAGTGACGCTGTGTTATGGATTTTTATCCATCCGGCTGGATGATACCACCGTGCTTGACTTTATCCGGTATGCGGTGCGGTATTTCATATCCACGCAACAGAAATATGAATGGAGGTAATGCGAATGGCTAAGAAAAAGGAAAAACGCCAAAAGAGGAAAAGAGGACGTTCCGTGCAGGAATTTATGGGGATTACTACATTTACCAGATATGGACTCGCCACGAATAAAGGCGAGCTTTTATTTTTTCTGGTGTCGCCCACCAATATATCTGTACTGTCCAGTGTGAACATTGAAATCAAAATCCGGCATCTCATGATGGTGCTGTCAGCAATCCCTAATATAGAAATTACCTGTACGGATTCCTGCGAGTGCTTTGACGACAACAAAAACTATCTGCGTGAGAGGCTCAGAGAGGAACAGAATCCGAGCATTCGAAAGATTCTGAAGAAAGACATCGATATGCTCGACAACGTACAGGCAGAAATGGCAACGGCAAGACAGTTTCTGTTTCTTGGCAGGTGCAAGGGAATGAAACCGGAGCAGGTGTTCCAGAGTGCCAACCGGATTGAGAAAGTAATTTCCGAGCAGGGATTTGAGGTGCAGCGTATGAAAAAGAATGATATCAAGCGGTTTCTTGCCATTTATTTTGAGGCAAGCATGAACGGAGACCAGATGCCGGACGCAGACGGCGAGCAGTTCTTTGAGATGGAGGAAGATGGGGATGAAAAAAAAGAAGTGGTATAGGGTTTTGGCGGCAGTGTTGGCTGCCATTGTTTTATTCAGCAGTTTTATGGTAATCCGGGAACTGCTGACCAAGCAGAAAGAAAAAAAGGAATTCGATGAACTGGCGGAACTGGTTGTCACGGAGGAAGATTCCGATGAAATCCACCTGCCTGTGAAACGGCCGGAAGAAAAAAAGAAACGGAATCTGTCCAGACTGTTTGCCAAGAATGGGGACTGCATCGGGTGGCTCTGCATTCCGGATACGGCTGTCAACTATCCAGTCATGCATACACCGGATGAACCGCAGAAGTACCTAAAGAAGAATTTCTATGGCAGTTACAGTTTTTCTGGTGTCCCGTTTCTGGATGCCAGATGTACGCTGGAAAGTGATAATCTTATCCTCTACGGCCACAATATGCGGAACGGAACGATGTTTGCCGGACTGCGTGGTTACTGGGAACAGGCATTCTGTAAGAGCCATCCGGTTATCGAATTTGAGACGGCAGAGGAATGTGGGTATTATTCGGTGTTTGCGGTAATGACAGGTAATACCGATAATAGCTGGTACCGGTTCATCGACACAGAGACACCGGAGGAATATGCAAAATATATAGAAAAAGCGAAAGTAGCTTCGCTTTATGAGACGGGAATCATACCGGAGTATGGGGAACAGATACTGACGCTGTCCACCTGCACCGGATTGGCAAGAGATAGTAGACTGCTGGTATTGGCAGTAAAAAGCGGCGGCTGAGAATCGCGCCGCTCAAAGAATGGCTTTGCCATTCTTTGCTCCGCACAAGACGGAATTTCCTATTAAATAAAAAAGGGTCGGCTGAAAAACGCAGCCCTCTAAAGTTTGCCTGTGGCAAACTTTGCTCCGCAAATAGAGAAACTTCAAATTTTTAATTCTATTCTTGTGTAACCTATTGAAAAATAGGTTACACTAAGGTAAAATGAGGTTACAAAGGAGGTGTGACATGGACGGAGAAAAGATGCAGAAAAAAATAGAAAAACTGGAACAGCAGATTGCGGAACTGCCGGTGGGTTATATTTCTAAAAAGAAAATTCATGGAAAAGACCGTTTTTACCACCAGTGGACGGAAGATGGCAGGGTCAGGAGTAAATACCTGCGGGAGGGCGAAAAAGAGCCATTAGAGGAACAGGTTCAAAAGCGGAGAAAGCTGCAGGCACAGTTAAAGGAACTGAAAGCCAAAATGCCAAAAGCCGGAAAGAATACCAAAGGAATTCACTTAGAGCAGGTTTCCTTTGAATGTAATGTAACAGTTGGCAGGGAACTTCTTGCCCTGTCACAGGATGTAGATGGCTGGGAGAAAAGAGACTGTTATTCTCAGTTGGAAGATTATCTGTATCATGGGGACAGAACCCGTATTTGCCTGGTCTATGGGCTCAGGCGTACCGGAAAGACAACCATGCTGCGGCAGGCAGTGGCGGATATGTCAAAAGAAGACCAGTTAAAATCTGCCTATATCAAAATCCGCCGCAGTGACACGATGGCAATGGTAAACCGTGATATGAGAAAGCTGTTTGATGCCGGCTATCAATATGTGTTTCTGGATGAGGTAACACTCATGAAAGACTTTATTGATTCGGCTGCCCTCTTTTCCGATGTGTTTGCCACAATGGGAATGAAACTTGTACTTTCCGGGACAGATTCCCTCGGTTTCTGGCTGGCAATGGACGAGGAACTGTATGACCGTGCGAAACTCATTCATACCACTTTTATCCCATACCGGGAATACAGCAGACTGTTAGGGATTGACAGCATGGATGAATATATCCGTTATGGCGGGACACTCCGTGCAGGGGAAATTCACTTTGAAGACCGGGAACTGAATGCAGAAGGTGCCTCGTTCCGGGATGATGAGACGACGAGGCGGTACATTGATACTGCCATCTGCAAAAATATACAGCATTCGCTTGCCTGTTATGAGGACGGGCATCATTTCAGGCATTTGTATACACTTTACGAGGCAGGAGAATTGACAAGTGCCATTAACCGTATTATTGAGGATATGAACCATCGGTTTCTTCTGAAAGTGCTGACGCAGGATTTTGTGTCCCATGATTTGCGGCTTTCCGCATCCAATCTGAGAAAAGAGCGTGATCAGGAAAAGCGCACTGATGTACTTGATACCATTGATACAGAGGCTGTAACAGGATGTCTGATGAATATTTTGGATATCCGCAATCAGGAAGAACAGTCGATTGGTATAAAAGAAGCACATATCGCAGAAATCAGGGAATATCTGGCGGTACTGGATTTAATCATCGACTGCCCGATTGAGACAGCGACAGCCGGAACCCACCCGATGGAACACATCCTGTTTACGCAGCCGGGAATGAGGTATTGTCAGGCACAGGCATTGGTCTATTCCCTTTTGAAAGACGAAACATTTTTCTCACTGAGCGAGTATGAAAAGAAGATGGTAACGGAGCGTATTCTTGAGGAAGTGCGTGGCCGGATGATGGAAGACATTGTATTGTTAGAAACCATGAAAGTAGCCGGACAGAACTGCCGTGTGTTTAAGCTGCAGTTTGCAGCAGGCGAGTTTGACATGGTGGTATATGACACAGAGGAAAACTGCTGTGATATCTATGAAATCAAGCATAGTGAGAAAGCCATCCCCAATCAGTACCGCCATCTGATCGATGAAGAAAAGTGCCAGCAGACAGAGAGAAGATTCGGAAATATCCGGGGACGCTATGTTCTGTACCGTGGCAAAGATGCAGAGACCGAGGCCGGAGTGATCTACCAAAATGTAGAGAACTATTTAAAATCGCTTTCGGAGGGTATTTCTGTATCACAAATGATAGATGAGCAACAGATTATTCCTACTATTTGAGCAAAGAAACAATAGTAAAAAAGTGAATTAACTTTTAATAAATGAAATAAAAAATCAGTCGTTTTGCAGGAGAGGAAACGGCTGATTTTTTATGCCATTTTTTCACAGCAAAACGTGTGCGAATGGAGGTTAGGGTGAAAAATATATTTTTCACCCGGCAAGTTTGTGACTGTGCGTTGCTTGCACAAACATTGCATCATGCGCAAAAAGCAGCGCAGAAATGAGGTGAAATTATGTTCAGACGAAAACCAAAAGTATTGACACCGGAGCAGATGGAGGAAATCCGCACAAAAGATTTCTTTGACATGATTCTGCCCGGAAACATCAAATTTTTTTCCGACCATTACATCATCGGGGATTCTTACTGCTCGGTGTGGGTCATCCGGGAGTATCCGCCGTCCACGGAGGAGCAGGCAATCCTTTCCCAGCTTGCGGA
>Ga0137308_102789_pt1 | contig 10484 bp, 8 predicted proteins | sample Inofrocosms_June_FD_97181 | JGI IMG/M metagenome (GOLD analysis project Ga0137308, IMG submission 97181) | Mouse cecal microbial communities from Vienna, Austria - N-Acetylneuraminic and N-Acetylglucosamine D2O microcosms_June | ecosystem: Host-associated > Mammals > Digestive system > Large...
ACCTTACCTGCAGTTGCACCGAACTCACAGTCAACTCTCCATGCCAGATTCTTCTTGGTGGAAGCGGTCATGTTTGCCTCCAGCTCGGAGCCTAACATCTCTGCGAACTTAGCGGCATGCTCTGCCTCTTCATAAGCAGCTTTCTCCCAGTAAAGACCGATTTCGGGATATCCCTCGCGATGAGCAATGCGAGCCATGCAGAGATACATTCCGACTTCGGAGCATTCACCGTTAAAGTTAGCCTTCAACTGCTCGAAGATAAACTTCTTGTCTTCATCGCTGATCTCGGAATTGTTCTTAACAGTGGAAGCGTAAACGCCGAACTCATGCTCTGCGGCGAGAACCAGATCGCCTTCAACAGCCTTGAACTTATCGGCGCCTGCGTGGCAAGTAGGGCACTCAGCGGGTGCAGCGTCTCCTTCATAAATATAACCACATACCTGACATACAAATTTCATAATACTTATCTCCTTTTCTTTTAAAAAATTTTCTGACGTTAAGAAAGCTGCTTCAGCTTTGCACAATTGCCGCAGATTCCATAGAAATGAGTCACATGGCCTGCAATATGCCCGTCAAAATGTGCACCTGCAATTTCCAGAATCCCCTCGATACTGTCCATTTCCAGATCTATCACACTGCCGCATTCGGTACAGACAAAATGATAGTGAGGGGAGGTATCGGCATCGAAATGATCCACGCCGTCACCCACGCGCAGGCGGGCAATTTCACCGATATCTGCCAAAAGTGTAAGATTGCGGTACACCGTACCCAGACTGATATTGGGGTTTTGTTTCCGGACATTCATATATACAATATCTGCGGTGGGATGGTCTTTTCTGGTCATCAGGAAATCCTTGATCATCTCCCGCTGTCTGCTGTACTTCAGCGCTGCCATATCTACTCCTTTCTAAAAAATAGGAATCATTACTATTTTTATTATACATATTTTATAAAGAATGTCAATAGATTTATTCAAATCCTTTCCAAACAATCCTTTCCAAACGTCCTCCCAGACGGCTTAACAGTTCGTTGGTGATAGTGCCGCATTGGCAGGCAAGTTCCTCGGCGGTTATTTCCTCTTCACCGGAAACGCCTATGAGAACGGCTGTATCTCCGGCGCAAGTCTGCGGAACTCCGCTGATATCAACCAGAGTCTGATCCATACAGATTCTGCCGATAACAGGGGCTTTACAGCCGTGGAGCAGTACATAACCCTTGCCGCAGGACAGCTCTCTGGGCAGGCCGTCCGCATAGCCTACGGAAAGGACGGCAATATTCATATCCTTTTTAGCTGTGAAGGCCAGCCCGTAACCAGCGGAATCCCCGGCATAAAGAGTGCGGACGGAGGCAACACGGGCTTTCAGCGACAACACAGGAGTCAGGTTTTCACGGAAGAGAAAGCTGTCTTCCATGGTACTTGCCACTCCGTAAAGGGCAATGCCCGCCCGCACATAGTCCGCAGGCAGACCGGGATAGTTCAATAGGCCGTAGCTGGACTGCAGATGAAGCCTTGGACAAGGAATGTCTTGCTCCTCCAGAATATCCGCAACATGATAAAAGGCTTGAATCTGGCTTTCGGTAAAAGCTTCATCTTCCGGCAGGGGGGAATCACAGGTGCACAGATGGGTAAACATGCCGTCTATGATCAGATTTTTCATTTCAAAAACTGCCAGAATCTCCTCTCTGTTTTCACAACGGATACCGATACGGTGCATTCCCGTGTCTATTCCAATGTGGACATGAAGCATTATGCCTGCTTGCGACAGCAGCTCGGCATATGCATAGTCGAGGACGGTTTGAGTCAGCCTATAACGCGCCAACAGGGGAAAGTCCTCCGGCGGGGTATATCCCAGAATCAGGATTTCCCCCTTTATGTTTGCTCTTCGGAGCGAAATGCCTTCGGAAAGGCAGGCAACGCAGAAAGCGTCCACGCCTAATCGGTTCAATTCCCCGGCAATGAGTTCGGCTCCATGCCCGTAAGCATTTGCTTTTACCGCAGGCATCAATCGGCAGCCCTCGGGCAGAAGAGAGCGCAGGTATTCCGTGTTTTGAGCCAGCGCGGAGGTGTCCAATTCTATCCACGCCCGCCCTGTTGAGGAGGGTGTGTGTTGTGAAGACGATGATTTTCCGGATAGACTGCATTTCAGCCGGGCCGTCTTGGAGGAATGTACCGCAGTGTTCAGCCCAAGCGGCTTTTCGGAGGAATCCGTCCGGCGCAGCGTCTGCTTATCATGAGCGGTTTGCCGGAAAAAGGCAAGGACTTTATTCACAGGGAGAAAAGTCATTCCGAAACCGGCGCCTACGGACAATAGAGATACGGCAAGGTAGTGTACGAAACTGTTGTCCACCAGAAGGGGCGTCAAATGCAATATTTTTGCAATTCCCCGCACCACTATGATAAAAGCCGGATGCAGCAGATAAATCCAAAGAGACGCACTGCGGAATCTTTTTCGGGGCGTTCCGGAAAATTGGGAAAGGCAGAGCAAGGTGCGGTATAAGGAAATCATAACAGGAACCAGCAGGAGATACATGCTGTCGTGGCGCTGCCATGAAAAGCTGCGGAGCGTGAAAGCTTCCGCCGTCATCAGCAGAAAGGAGATAAGAAACGCCGTCAAATAAACGGGCAATCCCCGTCTGCTTCCTTTGGTGCACCATGCACCCAATGTGAGGAACAAAGGGGCAAAAAACAGACCGTTTCGGGTGTAGGAGCATATTTGAAAGAAAAATTCATAGATTCCTTCCGCTCCGGGCAGTTTTTGTGCCAGCCCGAAGTAGCTGTCTCCCAACAGGCCGACTACATAGAGCACGCCGGATACCGCCAACATGCCCCTGAGCCCCAGAATACGGCTCATTAAGTACACCGTCAGAACACCCAGCAGGCAGGCGGGAAAGTACCATAGATGGTAAAAGGTTCCGTCGAACAGAAGCATTCTCAGAGCCGACAACGGTGTGAGGCCTTTATAATGGCCGGCATAGATGCCCACGGGAAGATACAGCAAAATGGCTCCGGCATAGAGGAACAGAATTTTCTTTAAGTATGCCCATGGCTGGCGCTGTCCGGCACTGTTTCCCTTGGAACCGCCTGCCGCCCTCAGGCTGGATAAATCCTCCGGGGAGGGCAGGTCATTTTTGTCCGTAAATTTTCTGACTACGAACTGCCCCGTTACCATGAAGAAAAAGGGAACCGCGATTCTCGCCAGTACCCTTGTGAAAAAGAAATCACCTTCCGGACTGAAAGAACCGAGGGGTGAGGTGTGTATGGCAACGACCAGCAGCGCGGCAATGAGACGGAATCTGTCAAGCCATCCGCAATTGTCTTTGGTATGCATCCTGTCTCCTCCATTCTGTGAAAATAAAACCGTCCGAGTTGTTGCCGGAGACGGTGTAGGGAAGAGAATCCGGCAGCTCTAACGAGGTTTCTCCTTTCTCTGCCCTGATATAAGATACAAAGGTAGTCCGGCTGCCCTCAGTAATTCGATAGGGCTTGTGATGAAAGGAAAATTGCTTGATAAAGTTGATATATTCTTCCAGACACAATCCGTGGCTGACCATAATTTCCGCATGAGGGGCGCCTACATAGCGGAAATGCCAAGGCTCATGCCCGATGCCGGTGACGCTTTCCTTTCCGGCGGGATAGCGCAGAATGAAGCCGTATTTTGCGGCTTTCTCCCGAAAGGTCTGGCAGATACCGGTATCAGGGAATTCCGGACAGATAAAATCCACATGTTCCTGCCGCAGTCCTAAGTCAATGGCCAATCCGGTCTGGTGTTCGCTGTGGCCGGGAAAAGCCACAAACTTCCGGGTAAATTCTTCTCCGTTTTCCTTCATGCTGTCATCCCAAATCTGCTGCTGTTCATCCTGCGAGCGCCATCCGCTGACAGGGACAATATACCGCCAGCCGTCTATTTCTGCCATCAGCCGGGAAAGGAGGGTGGCGGCGGTGCGGTCTAACAGAATCTCCGGAGTATCGTCGCAGACCGGCATGAGAAGGCTGCGAGAAGCGTCCTTCCAGCCAAATTCCCGGTTTACCAGCACTAGGCTGCCGGTGTGTATGCTTTCTTGCGTCAAAGTCAATGGTTTCATAGTTCCTCCCGTTCTGCCCTATAGGCTTATAAATTCTTTTCAAATTGAGACATGTGTCCCGCAAGGTATGACGCATGTCCCGCAAAAAGTTTTTTTCAAACATGCGCCGGACAGATCAATTTATGAGGCACATGTGGAGCATACATTGGCTGAATTTGTGTGTGGCAGGTATTCTTGCTGTTCCAAAATCATATTTAAAATGTCGGCAAAAGAATATCCCGCAGCCTTCATCATTCCGGGATAACGGCTGTGCTCCGTAAAGCCGGGAATGGTATTTACTTCGTTAAAAAAGATTTCGCCGTCGTGAGTGAGAAACAGATCCACTCGGGCAAAGCCGCTGCAGCCTAAAGCCCGGTAAATTTTTTTGGCGGTTTCCTTTATTTCTTCTGCCTTTTCAGGTGCAATACGGGCGGGAACATGGATGGCGGAGGTTTTCAGCGTATACTTTTCGGTATAATCAAAGAAGCCGCCGGATAATTCGATTTCGTCCACCTCTCCGGTAATCAGATCGTTGGTGCCCAGAACGGCGCATCCCACCTCAAAGCCGTCGATATTTTCTTCCAAAATGACCTCATTGTCGTATCGGAAGGCCAGTGCAACGGCAGAGGCAAGCTGTTCCGGCGCCGACACTTTCGTGACGCCGTAGGAAGAGCCGGCTTTGACCGGCTTCACGAACAGAGGATAACCGGTTTCTCCGGCAAAGGTTTCGGCATCCCCGAAAGCATCCCCCTGTTTTAACACCAATGCCTTGGGAACTCGTACTCCGGACAGCGCTGCCAGCTTGTGTGCTCTGTCCTTATCCATACAGAGAGCGGAGGCTAGAGTACCGCAGCCGGCAATGGGGATTCCGGCCAATTCCAACAGTCCTTGCAAGGTGCCGTCTTCCCCGTTCCTGCCGTGGAGGACGGGAAGTGCGATGTCGATATTCAGGGAGTCCACGCCCCATGGCCGAAAGAGGAGAAGGCGGTGTTCTCCCCGGTTGGGAGAGAGTGCCGCGGGAGTACAGCAGCCGGAATGTTCCCAGCCGTCGTCCCGAATCATTTCCGGAGAACCTTCATAGAAATACCAATGACCCTCTTTTGTGATGCCGATTAGGACGGGCTCATATTTTTCACGGTTTAAATGAAGGATGACGGAAGACGCGGAGGACAGAGACACTCCATGCTCGGAAGAGCAGCCTCCGAAAAAGACGGCAACGTTTATTTTTGCTTTTTTACATGATTCTGCAGCCATAAGTTGATAAGACCCCTTTCTGTTGTATCATTTGGTTTTGAATACATTGTTTCGTAAATAGCTATCCCAATAAAACAAGACGTTTTTGGGGGGGCATGACAAAAATGCAGGCATTTCACAATCCTGATTTGAGATTCCCCGGAGAAACTCTATGTCTCATACCGAGGAATGCATAAATACGGCATTTCTCATTCGGATTTAAGATTCCGCAAAACAAAAAGCTCTGTCCGATACCTGCTTTGCATGTACAAAGTGTATCAGGACAGAGCTTTTTATATATAATTCTTTTCTTGACGAATTCCTAAGGTTTTCCTGCATAATTCTTACGATTTTCTTACGATGCGGAAAGGGGCAGAATGACCGTGAAGAGGACACTGTTGTTTTCGCTGGCGGCGGTAATGGATCCGCCGTGCAGTTCTACGATTTCTTTGGAGATGGCAAGCCCTAAACCTGCGCCTCCGGTGGCAGACGAGCGGGAGGAATCCAGACGGAAAAACTGTTCGAAGATTCGGGAGAGCTTGTCGGGAGGAATGGTTTTCCCGCTGTTTTGTACCTTTACCACCACATGATCCTCCTCCTTTTTCAGGGAAAGGAATATTTCCGTGCCGCTGTAGCTGTAATTAACCGCATTTCGCACCAGATTGTCAAAGACCCGCTCCAATTTGTCGGGATCGCAGAGTATCTCAATGTCGGGGGAGATTTCCGTATGCCATGTCAAGTCCATGCTGTCTAAAATAGGTACAAATTCGCTTGCCAGCTGTTCCAGCATCCGGCTCATGGAAATCTGTTCCGGCTGCAAGGTCAGAGTGGTCAGGTTAAAGCGGGTGATATCGAAAAATTCGTTAATCAATTCTTCCAGACGTTCTGCTTTTTCCAGAGCGATTCCCGTGTAGTGCGCCCGAAGCTCGGCGGAGACCTGAGGCTCGTCCCGGAGTAACGTCAGATAACCGATGACGCTGGTAAGGGGTGTCTTCAGATCGTGTGCAAGATAGACCAACATGTCGTTCTTGCGCTGCTCCGCTTCCTTTGCCAGCAAGGCATTGCGCAGCGCCTGTTCTCGTACCAGATTCAGGTTGTCCTGTATGTTTTTCAGTGCGGGGGACAGCTGCAGGGCAGTGTTGGCGGGAGAGGAAAGAGTTTCCGCCGCTTCCACGATTTCATCCAGATATAACAGCGGTTTGCGGAGAAAGTGCCGGGTCACAAGGAACCAGCTGAGTACCCCGCCGATGCCAAACCAGCAGTATAGAGTCTCACCGATAAAACGCCCCAGCCAAAATATGATGCTGACAGTGTCCCCCGTGATCCTCCGATAAACCATGTAAGCATTGTAAAATATCACAAACAGCACAATTAACAGTATCGGAAGAAAAATCAGGGCTAAAGTATACTGCATCATAATATGCCAGAGGGTCTGCTTGCTGTAAGCGCTTAATTTCTTCTTGTTTTTGGCCGTATTTATAATTCTTGTCTGTTTCCATTTGGAAAAAATATTATGACTCAATGGTATACCCCACTCCCCATACGGTTTTAATATATTTTGGTTTTCTGGCCGGCTCTTTCATCTTTTCGCGAAGCCGTGCAATATGCGTCATAACGGTATTATTACTGTCATAGCAGGCTTCACCCCACACAGAGATGAACAATTCCTCGGAAGATATCACGCTTCCCTTGTGCTCGCAAAGATAAAAGAGAATGCTAAACTCGATGGGAGTTAAAATCAACTCCGTCTCGTTTAGGAAACATTTGTGGCTGTTCTTGGAGATACGCAGACCGCGGATGGATATTTCATCCGATAAAGCAGGCTGTTCCGCCTTGGTGTGCTGTGTCGCAATATTGTAACGGGTGTAGCGGCGCAGCTGGGTTTTTACCCGGGCTGTAAGCTCCAGCGGATTAAAAGGCTTGGTAATATAATCGTCCGCACCCAGAGTCAGCCCCGTGATTTTGTCTATATCCTCCACCCGTGCCGTGAGCATTATAATAGGAAAGAGATGATTCTCCCGGATTTTCCGGCAGAGGGCAAAGCCGTCCATATCGGGCAGCATCACATCCAAAATAGCAAGACTTAATTCTTCCTCGGCCACACAGGCCAGAGCCTCCGCGGCGTTATAAAATTTCCGGACCTGAAAGCCCTCATTTTTCAAATAAACCTCCACAAGATCGGCAATCGCCTGTTCGTCGTCCACGATTAAAATCTTATCATTCATGATCTATTCCTTTGCGGCTGCTTCATTAAAGAAACAAAATACACTTTTTTCCATTATACCATAAGCGCAGAAAATCAAGCGGCTGCAAAGCAGACATTTGATTTACAAGCCATGGATTACCGTATAATGCATCACGAAGTGATGGCAAAACAGCGAAGCAGGCTTGTATTCTGCGCCAGCAGAATCATTATACTACAATTTTAAGAGCGTAGAAACAGCGAGTTTACACTTTTTTTAGGATAATATTTTGGGATGTTTATACATTTAGGGCAAGAATATGATATACTCTTAAATATGTTAAGGATAAGGTGATTTTCATGAAATTTAAAACACGATTATATGTAACCTTTACCACTATTGTGATGCTGCCGCTGGCATTGACGGCATTGGCATTTTGTGCAATAGGCTTGTATTTGATGAACGTACAAAAGGGGCTGCCCGTTGCCGGAATTGATTACACGGATGCGGCACAGAATATGCGGGAGGTCATTAATACTACCGACAAGGCATATTACGTCTTACGGGATCAGGCGGCAAAGGATCCTTCCATGCTGGCGAATTTGGAATATTTGACAAATGTTAATACCGATATTGCCAAGAAGTCTACCTATATTATTGTGCGAAAGGGGGAGGATTTGTATTATGCCGGAAATAGAGATGCGGCAGAGGTGATCTTCTCGAAACTGCCCGATTACGGAGAAGCGGATTTATCTGTGGACACGGGACTGTATTATGACGAGTTTGACAAATTTGTAAAACAGGTAGACTTTTTGTTTCCGGACGGAAGTCAGGGCAGCGCTTTTGTAGTGACTAAGACGAATTCCCTGATATCCAAACACCTGCTGGTGGATATGTTTGTTGCAATTTTGGTAATTTTGGTGTTCACCAGTCTGATGCTGACAAGATGGATACACACCAGTGTTTTCTGTCCTATCAAAGATTTGAATGTGGCCATGCGCAGGATCAAGGAGGGTAATTTCGAGTATGCCCTGCAGACCGATGCCAAGGGAGAGATCGGTGATCTGTACCGGGACTATGAGGACATGCGCCTGAGGCTGAAAGAATCCACGGAGGAGAAGCTGGAGCATGAGAAGAAGAACCGTGAGCTGATCAGCAATATCTCTCACGATTTGAAAACTCCTATTACCGCCATAAAGGGCTATGTGGAAGGCATTATGGACGGTGTGGCGGATACCCCTGAAAAAATGGATAAGTATATTAAAACCATCTATAATAAAGCCAATGATATGGACAGGCTTATCAACGAACTGACGGTGTATTCCGGCATTGACAGTAACCGTATTCCGTACAACTTTCACCGTATCAATGTGGCCGATTATTTCGGGGACTGCGTGGAGGAGGTGGGAATGGATCTGGAGCAGAAGGGAATAGAACTGAATTATTGCAATCTGGTCCAGCCTGACACGGTTGTCATTGCAGATCCGGAACAGATGAAAAAAGTGATTAACAATATTATCAGCAACAGCGTTAAATATATGGATAAACCTAAGGGAATGATAGACATCCGCATTTTGGATGAAGTGGACTCCATTCAGGTGGAAATAGAGGATAACGGAAAGGGAATCGCCCAAAAAGATTTGGCAAAGATTTTCGAGAGGTTTTACCGCACGGATGCCTCACGGAATTCGGCACAGGGAGGCAGCGGAATCGGACTGTCCATTGTAAAGAAAATAGTGGAAGAGCATGGCGGATATATCTGGGCCACCAGCAAGGAAGGAGAGGGAACCTGTATGCACTTTGTGCTTAGAAAATATATTGAACTGCAAAACGAAGTTTAAGCGTAAAACGCGGAATTGCTTTTTCGATGCAGGGCAGATTGGGCATCGATATACTTAAGACACATTGCATTCATAATAAACCCTCATGCAACCGCCTGCACCACCATGCAAGAAAGTATGAGGGGTTACTATGAAGATGCACACAAACCCGTAAGGACAGCGGGTTTGGCGCACAGCAGTCTCGGGACTTCGTGCAAGGAAGCACGTAACGCCTCGCGGTTACCGCAGGTAAGATGCAGGACTTTCATAGTAAAATTGTTTGGCGGCTGAGGAAAGTTGAAAAAGCAGCAAACTGCTGCAGCTTGAAGAACGTATGGGGCATAAGAATCTTTTGAAAGTATTTAACAGAAATATGGAGGGAAACATGAGCAGAATTTTGATTATTGAGGATGAGGTTGCAATCGCGGATTTGGAGAGGGATTATCTGGAGCTGTCCGACTTCCAAGTGGATATTTGTAATACCGGTGACGAGGGTCTTGCCGCGGCTCTGGCAGGCGAATATGATCTGGTGATTCTGGACTTAATGCTTCCGGGTATGGACGGTTTTGAGGTGTGCCGGAAGATTCGTGAGGAGAAAAATATTCCGATTTTGATGGTATCTGCCAAGAAGGATGATATAGACAAGATACGGGGTCTGGGTCTGGGCGCGGATGATTATATGACAAAGCCCTTCAGCCCCAGTGAGCTGGTAGCCAGAGTCAAAGCCCATATGGCGCGGTATGAGAGACTGGTGGGCACGAATCAGAAGCCTCAGAACGATATCGTGGAGATACGGGGCATCCGGATTGACAAGACGGCGCGCCGCGTGTACGTGGACGGCGTGGAGAAAACTTTTACCACCAAGGAATTCGACCTGCTTACCTTCCTTGCGGAGAACCCGAACCACGTATATACGAAGGAAGAGCTGTTTCGAGAGATCTGGGATATGGATTCCATCGGTGACATTGCCACCGTCACGGTGCATATTAAGAAGATTCGTGAGAAGATCGAGGCGGATACTGCGAAGCCTCAATATATTGAGACTATCTGGGGAGTGGGGTATCGGTTTAAGGTATAAAGGATCTGTGACGGAGATGTGGGCATGTTGAGGAATGCCACGGAAGCAGTCTGTGTATTTGCGAATAAGCAAATGGACAGACTGTTTTTTGGTGCTTATTATCGGCCG
>Ga0137308_102791_pt1 | contig 10473 bp, 9 predicted proteins | sample Inofrocosms_June_FD_97181 | JGI IMG/M metagenome (GOLD analysis project Ga0137308, IMG submission 97181) | Mouse cecal microbial communities from Vienna, Austria - N-Acetylneuraminic and N-Acetylglucosamine D2O microcosms_June | ecosystem: Host-associated > Mammals > Digestive system > Large...
CATCTTTCATCGGGTAAAACAGACGGACTTTCTTCATATTAAATAAGTCAATCGCCACATGCGACAGAAATCCTACTGTAAAATATGGTACTAACGCTGGCAGAATCATCACCAGTGCAAAGTCCAGAATAAAAAGTGCTAAAAAAGAATGCATAAAAGAGCGGTGTGGCTGCTCTTTTCCAAAGGCGCAAGCCAGTACAAATATCAGGCACCCGGAAATTATCCGAAGGATACTGCTGTCAGACATAATCTTCTGTACAATCCCGGTATCAAAAAAGTGGTCCAGTAAAAGTACCGCTCCCACAGTAGTCGCTGTAATCAGTGTCACTTTATCTGCATCTTTGTGAGAATGAGACGTCCCCACATCAATATCACTGATAAGTGCTCCCACAGTGCCAGCTCCAGTCGCTAAGAGTAACTCGGTTATGGACTTTGGCTGTGTCACGGTCAAAGTCGCTGCAATTCCAATCATCATATGTGTCTTGCCAAGCAAAAATATCCCCCCTTACTTTTTTCTCATTTGTTGAATTTTGTCGATATTTCTGTCTTTATTATATACGCTCTGTATTCTTTTCGCAACCTCTATTTCCCCGCAATCACACGGTCTAAAGACTCGCACAGTGCTTGTTCCTTCCTATATAATAGCGTATCCTGGTATAGCATTTTAAGCTTTGAAAAGACTAACTGTCTCAACAGCTCAAGCGCGGTGCAGACAAGATAGACCACTACCGCAATCGCCACTGCATAGATAACTGCAAAATGCGTTCTGGCCACCTTGCTGGCATGGAAAAAATCCCATACCAGATAGCGAATCAGATAATTATCATGCAGCAGATAGACTCCAAATGCAGCACTGGCTACTTTTAGAATCACCGCATCTAGCTTGCTCTCTCTCCATGGCATATTTTTTACACAGAGAAAAAGTGCACAGGTAGAGATAAGCGCTAATGGAGAGTTGTAGTTTAGAAAATACCCTATATCTTCCTGATGCATCTTGACTGACAGATAGACACTTGCAAGTGCCATAAGAGACGATGTAATATAAACACACAGCCCATATAAAAAATACTTTTTATCCTGTCTTGTATGCAATTTGATATATCCAGCCAAAAGTGCCAGATAGCAAAACCACGAAAGCTCCCGCCCGGAAAATATACCATACGTATCCACTCGAAATATCATATGATTAACACTAAAAAAAATTGTCAAAATAAACAGCAAATATTGATATTGTTTTTTTGTTAATCGTACTACTAACATACCTGCAAAAGGCAGTAAAAGGACGAATCCCATATATACCGAGGCAAACCAATAGTTTCTTGCTGAGATTGGCAGAAGCGCTTTTACCCAATCTGCTCCTGTTGTTGCCCCATAAAAGTGATAGCACAGAAAAATCACAAGCGAATAAAAGAAAACCTGTCTCCAAAGCCTTAGTACCCTCTGTGCCTTAAATTCCTTATCAATGGAAAAATATCCAGAAAGCATTACAAAGCAGTTGACGTGCACAATAGAAAATGCCTGTATCAGATACGACAGAAAATAGTTTGTTGTTCCAAAGCCAAGTTTTGCAGTCACTCTCCCATGGAACAGACAGTGACCAACCACTATCATATACATACAGAGAATTCGAAGCAGTTCAAAATTTACCTGTCTTTTTTTCATCCTTGTCTCACCTCTAGGAAGCATCGCTTCCATATAAATAGTTGTGGGTCACAATCTTGGTTCCTTTATCACCATCCCGAATCACGATATGAACTTTATATCGCTCATCTAAGGGATAGCTAAGTCTTGGAATTATAAATTTTACCTGATTGGTGGCACTAAGCTCTTTATTATAAAGCATCGAATAGAGTCCCTGCTTATCCTGCTGCTGCCAGGTACCCTGGTACATTCTTCGTTTTCCACTCTCCACACTCTCCATCCAGAGAAAGACGCTCTTTCCGTCTAATTCCTCTGGTGTCATATTTACAGTCGCCTCGAACACATCATAACGGTCTTCTTCTGCCCGATACGTCTTATCTAACGATGCAGTATATTCCTCGCTGTCTTTAAGCCCTGACATCCGGTAATTCAGTGCAAACAAGTCAAAATCTCCAATCTGATTGACTTTGGAATACGTAATAAAGATGCCATCATAGATATCTTGCAGATGTAGCATAATATGCTCCATCAAGGTATTGGATATCAATACTGCCCGGTCACTTTTATATAGAGAGGTCAAAAGACTTCTCTGCTCATAGACTTCCAGATTTGATACCACCTGCGGAGATTCTGTCTCCCATCCCCCCAGTGTAAAAATATTTGTTAAATAATTATCAGGCAATTTCTCAAAGATGGAATACCCAAGCTCTACGCCATTGTTTGTAAATGGGTCAAATACATAATAAAGCTCTTTGTTCTGGCTAATCGTATCATACAGCTTTCGAAAGGCAATACTTGGCTCTGAGTGCTGCACTGGCTCTTTCCATGCTGGCACCAGCAACATTCGTACGCAGATTCCGGTTGTTACTATTACACAGCTAAGTCCTACTAGAAGTCCTCTTTTGCCCGTAAGCTGCTCTTCCCACCGCTTTGCAATCTCAGATTCCGCCGCCGACCATACAAAGATTAAAAAGCTAATCAGACATGCTGTCACTACAATTGGCAGCACTCGATAGATTTTAATAAAATACAGATAGATAGCAAGAAGTGCCAGATAGGGATAGACAACTGCTATAGAATTTTTCCATCTCCTTTTGGGATACCCTGCCACAAGCCATAAGGCTGTCACCAAAGTCCCCAGTAAAAACAGTGGCTTTTTCATAAGAATGACCAGATAATCCAACAGATATTCCCATTGAAATGGTCTGCTTTTCCGAAATTCTACAATCTTTTGAAATGTCTCTGCTGTATATCTGTCATAATCCGCAATCAGCCAATTTTGAAGGTTAATGCAATCTGTTCTTGTAAGCCCCATCGCCTCATACTCTGCCTGATACTCCTCCCAGTCCGGCACTCCATAGTCCAAAAGTTTCTGTCTTGCCCTGTCATACTCCCGATAGTGGGCTTCCATCGTCCCAGGCCGATATACCAACAGATTTTCCGCTAATATACTCCCAAACACCAACGCAAACGCCAGTACAAATGGTACACAGTCCCTTATAAAAAATGTTTTCCACTCTCTGTTAGAAAGCGCTTCCATCGCCTTTAGCAGCCACAGTCCAAACGCCACAAGACTTACCATCCCAAACGCATGAAACCTTATAAAGCTTCCCAAAAGCAGCAGTAAAATCCCTCCTGCCGTCTGTAGCCTTCCTCTCTCTTTTTCTTTTCCCAAACAAAACAGCAATACATATCCTGCAGCGCTCACCACCGCGGCTGTCTTTGTGTACTGAAACTCCACATACAACGGCTGTGCACAGGCAAGCACCAATAAAACAGCCAAAATCCCTCCTACACGCCTTGCTCTTTGTATCCATACGCCCCCAATGACACTAAGCGACAGGAAAATCAGTCCATACATCACTATCGAATACCAGTTCACTCCTGGCATCAGCATATAAAATCCCTTTAATATCCATCCAAACCCACTATGCAGATAGATAAAATACTGTGTATACTCTCCATATGCTCCTGAAGCAATCGCCGCCAATGTAAACTCATCATTTGAGCCATAAAACGGATGCAGAAAAAGAACCGCATACAAAAGTACCAACAAATGCCCCACGAAAAACAATCCCCACATCTGTCCAACCGACCATCTCTTCTTCCTCACAACATCCTCCTTAACGCTTTTCTTTATGCCTCATATACTTCCCATATTTTGCCCTGTCACATACAAAAACTGCCGTAAAAGTGGGACTGCAATCTTTCATCCCACTTTTGCGGCAGCCCGTTGCTAGTCGCTTTTTTAGTTATCGAGAAGCTTGTCCTCTCCATTCCAGCTATAGAGCTTGCGAATCTCTTTTCCAACCTTCTCTGATGGATGCTCCTGCGCCAGCTTTCTCATTGCCTTAAAGTGCGCCTGTCCGCCTGCCGCAGACATATCAAGAAGGAATTCCTTTGCAAAAGACCCATCCTGGATATCTTTTAGAATCTTTCTCATTGAATTCTTGGTATCTTCTGTAATCAGCTTCGGTCCTGTAATATAATCTCCATACTCTGCAGTATTAGAGATAGAATATCTCATCCCCTCAAAGCCTGACTGATAGATTAGATCCACAATCAGTTTCATCTCATGGATACACTCAAAATAAGCATTTCTTGGGTCATAGCCAGCCTCAGTCAGCACTTCATAGCCAGCCTGCATCAGTGCACATACACCGCCACACAGCACTGCCTGCTCTCCAAAGAGGTCTGTCTCTGTCTCTGTTCTAAAGGTCGTCTCAAGCACACCTGCTCTTGCGCCGCCAATCGCCAGTGCATAAGCCAATGCTTTCTCAAGAGCCTGTCCTGAAGCATCCTGATGTACAGCTACTAGACATGGTACGCCCTTACCAGCCTGATACTCGCTTCTTACGGTATGGCCTGGCCCTTTTGGTGCAATCATTGTCACATCCACATTCTTTGGCGGTACAATCTGATTAAAGTGAATATTAAAGCCATGCGCAAACATCAGCATATTGCCTTCTTCTAAGTTTGGCTCAATATCCTTTTTGTACATTGCAGCCTGTAACTCGTCATTAATTAAAATCATAATCACATCGGCCTTTTTTGCAGCTTCGCTTGCTGTATACACCTCAAAGCCCTGTTCTTCTGCACGGCTCCAGGACTTGCTTCCCTCATAAAGACCAATAATTACATGGCATCCAGATTCCTTTGCATTCAGGGCATGTGCATGTCCCTGGCTTCCATAACCAATCACTGCAATCGTCTTTCCTTCTAACATGGAAAGATTACAGTCTTCCTGATAATAAATTTTTGCCATTTTTTTCTCCTCCATTACCTTTTTATAGGTTTATTTTTATGAAAATCATAGTCCACATAGTCTACAAGCTTGCCATCTCCATCATGCAGCTTTACATCAAAGGTGCCTCTGGAAAGACCCGTCAGACCAGTACGGGCCAATTCTAGAATCTCCACATCTCTAAGCATCCGAAGAAATGCGTCAATCTTGGACTGGCTGCCTACTAGCTCAATCACCAGAGACTCTATGGAAACATCTACGATTTTTGCCCTGAAAATATCTACGATTGAGATAATATTCTGACGGTTCTGCTCGTCGCAGAGCACTTTTAGAAGTACAAGCTCACGGCATACGGAATTGTCTGGCATCAGCTTTTTGATGTCTACAACATCTTCTAATTTATTTAACTGTTTTTCTATCTGCTCAAGGATAATCTCATCTCCCCGTGCAACAACGGTAATCCGTGTAAAATGAGGGTCCGCGGTCACACCGGCAGCGATACTGTCAATATTATAGCCACGACGTGTAAAAAGCCCGGCTACACGGCTTAGAACACCTGATGAATTCTCTACAAGAATTGAAAAAATTATCTTGTCCATGTGTTTCCCTACTTTCTCTAATCACTCTAATAAAGTGTGTACGATATACCAAAATATTGTAACAATGAACGGGGAATTTGTCAATCACCAGGAGAAAAAAACAACAAGTAGCGACTAAAATTAGTTTTCCGCGAGATACTTGTCTAACCACTGGAAATGGGTATTGATAAAGGTCTCGATTTCCTGGGTACTTGGAATATTTTCGCTGTCCGGCCATCTTTGGGTGTCACGAAAGAAAGCACCAGAGTCTATCAGATAGGACATCTGGTCTTTGGCATAAGTTATCCAGAGGTCTTCTTGTAAAAAGCTCTCTCTCCAGCTCTGCCAGGTGGTCTGCATATCTGCCGCAAGCTGGTCGTCGTAGGCTTGCATATTCCGAAAGACTTCTTCGTTGAGCCACTTCTTCGCCAGAAGAGGATTATAGCGGATGTTTTTGATATCTTTCTCTTCGCCCTGTTCAAAATCATCTCCCCAAGAATAATTCTGGTCCCAGGGGATACGGCGGATGGTGTAGGTGCCATCTGCCTCAACTGTGGTGCTGTAGATAATATTTTTAAAACGGTTGTCCATACCGGAGATAGCGTTATAATATAAATCGTAGTTAATAAAATTTTGCCGGTCTATCAGAGTATATAAGGTCTTTAGATCTTCTTTGGAGTCCATCTCATAGCCGTGGTTCCAGAAAGTGCGAAAAGGCTCCCACAGACCAGGGGAATAAGTCTTACTGGATTGGCGGATATTGACACCCGCACAACTAAAAGACTCCATCGCTTCGCTTTTGTCAAAAAGGTCGTTATCCGGCCATTCGTCAGAGGCCACTTTGTAGATAAGGTCTCTTTCTTTGTTAAGCTCTAAGGATTTATAGTCGGTTGGCTCTACCAGGCCATATAGCCCCCTATACTCTCCATTGATGATAAGCTCCAGATATTCCATATGGCAGCCATTGTCGGCAGCGGTGGCCGTCTTGTCGGCAATCTGATTCCATAAATCAATCGAGAGTTTGTCTCTTAGCTTGCTTCTATCAGAGTACATCGCTTTTAGCTGCCAGTCGTTGTCGGTGCGCATACCAAGAAACGACAAGTCGTTGCCTTCACTGCCGTCTTCATAAAACAGCTCCAGCCGATAGCCAAGCTTTTCAAAGCGTTTGCTGGCATTGCCGCGAATGTTGTAGTAGGCTAGGCTTTCGTCGACTTGATAGCTGCCCTGTACATTTTGAACAGGGTCAAAAAGGGCGACTCTTGTCCCTTGTCCGCCCATCTCACCCGTAATCTGCATAACCGGAAGCCCTGTAAAGAGTACCGAGACAAGCTTATAGTTGTTGTCATCATAGACAAGACATTGAAACATATGCTCATCTGCAATTGCCTGACGCATATCAAAAAAGGCATCGTCAAAAAGCCAGGCAACAGAGACAGAAAGCCCTTTGGCAGTAGCGCTAAGAGTTCCTTTCCAATAGTCTTCTTCCATATTTTTAGGAATATAATACCGCTTCTCCTCCCGCTCCCAGGCCGCTTCTATACCGTTAATTTGAAGGGAGACTCTATCTTCCTCACTAAAAGGCGTACGAGCCGCCAGAAGGCTCTGTGCGTCTTCTGGCGAGATAACAGACACCTCCATAACTTGTGTCTTCTGTATTATCTCCTGTCCAAGCAGAAAAAGGCCCAAAAGTACAAGGCTAACACATAGCATTATTATTTTTTTCATTCTAAACTCTTCTTTATATTTCTAATATATTCGGGCGTTGTTCCACAGCAGCCGCCGATAAGAGAAGCCCCACAATCCCGAAGATGCAGCACATGCCTGGTAAAATCCTCTGGCCCCATGCTGTAGATGGCTTCTCCCGTTTCTGTAATCACAGGCATCCCTGCATTGGGTTTTGCCAGAATCGGAATATTGATATTTTCCCGAAGCTTTCGAATAACAGCGTCTAGTTGGTCTGGTCCTACCGAACAGTTGACACCGACCGCATCCACCCCCATCGCTTCTAATGTAACAGCGGCATCAAAGACTGTCCCGCCAAAATACAGATTGCCATCTCCTTCACAGGTAAAGGAAATCATAAGCGGCAGCTTACAGACTGCGTGTGCAGCATCACAGATAACCAGTGCTTCATCTAGAGAAAGCAAAGTCTCTGCACACAGAAGCATCGCACCGCTTTCTGCCAGAAATGTTATCTGTTCTTTGTAAATCTCCAAAAGTGTATCATAGGTCATTGGCCCATATGGCTCTAGTGCTTTGCCTGTTGTTGATATATCGCCGGCAACTTGTACCTTTTCACCTACATTTTCTATGGTTCTTCTGACAAGTGTTCGGTTCAGATCTTCTAAGTGCTCCAAAAGCCCCATATTTTCCAAAGATATGCGATTTGCCCCAAAGGTCGGTGCATAGATAATCTGTGAGCCGGCCTCTGCGTATTCTAACTGAAGCTTTGCAATCACCTCCGGGTGCTCATACACCCATTGCTCTGTGCAGACTCCTGGCGGCATCCCCATATTTCTAAGGCAGGAACCTGTCCCGCCATCTAACAGTATCATACCTTCTCTCTCTATCCATGCCCGAAACGCTTCTTTTGTCATCTAAGATTTCCCCATTTCCAGAATTTTTAACATGCATTGCTTTCTACCGAGTATAGCATAACTGCCACTTAGATACAATGTGCTTTTTATGAACAAAAGCCATAGACTGTGTTCTGCCTTCACGGTCTATGGCTTTTATATCATTATTCTACCTCATAGATTGCAAATGTTACGGTTCCATCTTCATTTAGTGTTACCACCTCTATGCGCAGTCCTTCTAGTGTTCCGTCTCCAGAATACCCCAAAGTCTCCATCGCCCCTGCTTCTTTGCCCTGAAAGATTTCTTTTACTTCTACACTGCCACTTCCGCCGCCTCCGTCTCCAATTGTATAGTCATAGGAGATATATCCTTTATCATCCACTTTACAGGTCTGTACGGTCGATTCTACTCTCTTAGCTCCATCGGTCTTTCCCTCGTGGAGTCTCTGTGTAAACTGCTCCATCCAGTTTTCCACTTCTTGTTCCTTTTCACTTAATGCAACAGGTTCTTCTTCCTCTTCCTCCTCTTCTAGAGACTCCAAGAATCTCTTTGCTGCTTCTTCATCCCCTTTGGATGGATCTAAGGGTAAGGTAAAGAGTGCATTTACCCTGTCATATGCGGTATTTCTGCTTATCTCCCCGGTGCTTTCATCATAGAGATAAGCCTCTGCATCATAAAAGCTTCCTGAGTTGACTCCAATATAGATTCCACGATCTGCAAACATCTCAATATTTTCCATATCAAGCAGCCGGTAGTGAATCCCGTCTTCTACAAATGCACTGTATCCGCCGCCGATATTCATAACCCCATAATTCCACGGTTCCAAGCCTTTGATATAGGGCGATACATAAAAATCTTCCTCTCCATACGCTTCTTCGCTGGTATCAGGCATTGGGCTTCCATCTACACGCTCAATCGCCACTGCCGCATAGAACCGGCTGCTCTTCACAACGCCCTTGCTGTCCTCCGATAAGAAACTGCTGATATTTTCTCCTGAGACTGCTCCTAAAAGCGTCACCCGATAGCCCCCGCACTCCTGCGTCTCATTTACTAACACCGCATCCTCTCCCTCAAAAGCATCCATTAGTTTCTTGTCCTCTAATTCCTCTGCAACCTGTTTCGGGCTTAGATAATGCGCTGCTGCCACGACTGCCACAGAGCCTAGCATCAGTGTAAAAGCAGCGACTAATATTGCTGCCGGAATTCTCTTTTTCTTATTATTTGCCATTGTCTTTCTCCCCTCTGCCATAGCAATAATTCTCTGATTGAGCTCTCTTGCTGGCTCATTCTCTGGAGCAAGGGCCTGTTTTAAAATTTTATTAAGTTCTTTTCCCATTTAAAACAACCTCCAATTCTCTTTTTAACACCTGTTTTGCCTTATAGAGCCGGCTTTTCACAGTACCCTCTGGAATATTCAGAATTTGTGAAATTTCTGACAATTTCAATTCTTCCATATAGAACAGTAAGACAGGAAGCTTATATTTCTCAGGAAGCGCATCCACCGCTGCACGCACCAGCTTCTTCTCTTCCTTGGATATCATCTGCTCTTCCACCGATTTCTTATCAGATGGAATATCCATCACCAGCTCCTCAAGCGAGATACATGGCCCGGTAATCCGCTGTCGCCAGCTAAATTTGCGCTTTCGGTTTCGCCACAGGTTGACCGCCACAGAGAGTAGATAACTCTTGGGGTTCTGTCTGATATCTAATCGGTCATACAGCTCTACCATCTTTAAAAACGTATCCTGATATAAATCATCTGCTTCTGTCTTATCCTTTGTCAATTTTCGGCAAAAGGAATAGATATCCTTTCCATAGATGCTAAGCCATTTTTCTAGCTCTTCACGGCTCATGTGTTATCCTCCAGTTAAAGACGTCTTTTCTAAAGGTTTTGCCCTTCACCCTAATATGGTCACAAGAACAGAAAAGGTTCTGGAAAAATAAAAATCCCCCGCTTTTTTTCTACAGCATATCACTATAGAAAAAAAGCGGAGGCCATGGCAGTTCTCCTATTGGTCTGTTCGATAGCTTTCTATCTTTGCTATCGCTTCTTTCATCACCCTGTCTCCTTTTGCCATACCAAAATCTCTGGTATCCACTGCCAGCACAGGAATTGTAACAGGCACACGCTCCCGCACACTTGCAAGCGCACAGCGCACCTGCGGACCAACCAAGACAATATCTGCATCTTCTTTCCCCTCGTCAAGCCCTGACAGAGAAGAAATCACAATCTCAACCTCTATCATATTGGCGGTTGCCCATGCAGACATTCTGTCCTTTAAGATACTTGCGGAAGTTCCAGAATAACTCACCAAAACAATTTTCATCATATCCCTCGCCGATTATCTATTCTGGGTCATTGTAGCCATTGGGATTCTGAGACTGCCATCTCCAGGAATCCGCACACATCTCTTCAATCCCATACTCTGCTTC
>Ga0137308_102792_pt1 | contig 10472 bp, 5 predicted proteins | sample Inofrocosms_June_FD_97181 | JGI IMG/M metagenome (GOLD analysis project Ga0137308, IMG submission 97181) | Mouse cecal microbial communities from Vienna, Austria - N-Acetylneuraminic and N-Acetylglucosamine D2O microcosms_June | ecosystem: Host-associated > Mammals > Digestive system > Large...
AGACGGGGAGATTTGCCTGATTGTACCGTTTATCTGATATCGGAAATACATAAAATCAACGTTTTCAGGACTGCAGTCCCAAAACCGTTGATTTTTTAATGCCATATTTTACAGCGCTCAGGGGTGCTCTCGCCGAAACGCTGCCGAAACCAGATCAAAGCAGCTTCCCGGCAAAAAGATTAATTCCACCCTTCCGCATCCTCTGAGAGGTTCAATGGGAAAGAGCTGCTCACGCTCGCCGCCGTCTTCCCCGGCAAATTCCAAAATCCGGTTTACCGTCTCTCCGGAAGCATCCGTAAAATGAATGTGGATAGAATTTTTCTCCAAGGATGTGCGTCCGCAGATCACTACACTGTCCGCCCCGCTTTCTCCGAAGTCCATATTCTCATAGGTAATCGTCACATTGTTGCCTATGTTCCGCACCGTCTTCCCGTCCCTCTCAAAGCTGTCGCCGTATACGCTGTCCGCATCCGCTGCCCATAATCTTTGAAAAGCCTTCTCCAGTCTGGTAAACCGAAAACCCTTCAGATGTACCTTAGCGTGCATTACAAATCCCAGTTCGGCAACCCCTTTAATTCTCTCCGGCAGGCGGTAGGTCTCTTCCTGATAAGTATTCCATATCGAGGGCTTCCGGTAAACCACCGTATCCAGCCGCCTGCTCTCAGGCTCAAAGGGTTTTCCCAGCCAAATCTCAATGGGATACTCTTCATCGGACAGAGCAAAAACCGGCAGCGTAATCTCATCGGAACCAAACTCTCCGAAATCAATGCCGCTGTATACCACGCCGCTGACGCCGTCTCTGGCGGTGGCAATTCCCTTTTCGTTTCCGTTTCCGATCTCCCCGATGGAATCCGTATACAATCCCGCGGAAATCAGTTCATAGGGGTTCAGAAAAGCCTGCCCCAGTCCCTCCGCCTGAAATTCCAGCTGGGAAATCCGCGTAATTCTGTCCCCTTCCTTAGCCATACAGCGGATGTAAAACTCTCCGTCGCCGCAGGCGGTGACCCGAACTTTTCTGCCTACGCAATGAGAGGCAGACTGATCCTCATCGGAAATTACGCTGACCTTTGCATATCCGATTTCGATACCGCTTTCGTTGACCGCCTTCCAGATTAATTCCGGCTCTGCTCCGGCAGGATATACCGCCGCTTCCACCGTCAGCTCCCTCTTCTCCTTCGTAAACCGCTGACCCTCCACAGCCAGCAGCTCCACCTTCCGGACGGGATGCATGGGACATACGGAATCGTACTCGGCACACTCTTTCCGGAGCCTTGCATTCCGTTCGCCGTTATTCCGGTCGTCCTGTATTTTCCCCTCTATATGCAGCGTAACTTCCCCGGACTCCAACCCTTCTCCTGTCACACTCACCGTCACATCCCCTGTCTCGTTTGTGCCTCCGATCACTGCCAGAAGCTTACCGGAGAACAGCTTTCGCACATTGGTCTTATATGGGTCATAATCCGTACTGTCACCGTTATCCAGCCCCAGCAGCCTGCCCGGTCCGGCAATCTCCACCTTTACATAATCCGCGGCATTTTCCACAAGGTTTCCCTGAGCGTCCACCGTCTCTATGGCGAGAAAACATAGCTCGTCCTTATCTGACGACAGCACTTCCCTGTCTGCGGTCAGCCGGATAGCACGGCTGTCCCCGAAGGAGCTATGGCTGTCTCTGGCAATCTCCCGTCCAGCCTCGTCATAGGCTACGGCCGTAATGGTTCCCGGTTCATAGGGCACCCTCCAGTCTCCCAGCAGTTTTTCGCCTTTTTTATGGTCAATTTCCTGCCTTCCCCAAGAAACGCCGTTGACAAACAGTTCCACCGAGGGAGCGTTTGTGCAGGCCCGCAGGTCAATCAGCTGGCCGGGATTAAAGTCCCAATAAGGGAACAAATGCACCATGGGAGCTTTCCTGAAATCCGTCCACTCCGCCTGAAATACATAATAGGAATCTTTGGGAAAGCCCGCCGTATCGATCTGGCCGAAGTAAGAATTTTTCGTGTGATAGGGCGTAGGTTCTCCGATGTAATCGAAACCGCTCCAAAGAAACTGTCCGAAAATATACTCCGCATCCCGGTCGCCCATAATACACTTTTCCAGACTTCTGGCTCCCCAGCTGGTAGTGGAATTGCCCAAGGCGGAGCACTGCTCATCCTCATCCGCCAGCACCGACTGCCTTAAAGGAAAATGATAAATCCCCCGGCTCTGTACCAAGGATGCCGTCTCACTGCCGTACATAATCCAGTCGGGATGTTCCTTGTGCTGTTCCTCATAATATTTTTCCCCATAATTATAGCCCGCGAACTTCACAATGTCCGCGCATTTTCTGGCATTCTCCCATGCCATATAGTTGGAGCCGATGGTAATCGGTGCGTTTTCCTTAGGGTCATATTTTCTCACGAAATCAATCAATCGCCGGGTAATCTCCTGCCCATGTTCGTCCACATGGGTATCGTAGATCTCATTTCCGATAGACCATAGCATGAGACAGGGATGGTTCCGGTCACGGCGCACCCAGCTGCGCACATCTTTTTGTGCCCATTCCTTGAAAAAACGGCCGTAATCGTAAGCCGTCTTAGTTCGTTCCCACATGTCAAAGGCTTCATTATCCACCAGAAATCCCATTCTGTCAGCCAGCTCCAAAAATTCCGGCGCCTGCATGTTATGGCTGGTGCGGACGGCATTCACGCCCATGGCTTTCAGGATCTTCAGCTTCCGTTCCACAGCCGACGGATGGAAAGCAGCTCCCAGACAGCCCAGATCATGGTGCTCACAGACTCCATGGATTTTAATCGGTCTGCCGTTTAGGAAACAGCCCTTTTCCGGATGAAAGGACAGGGTGCGGAAGCCTATGGTGATCCGGTCATCATCCCAAAGGATTTCCTCTCCCGTCTCGGACTGCCCGCAAAGCTCCACTCTCAGTTCATAACATTGGGGATCCTCCACATCCCATAAAAGAGGCCGCTCCACCTTTCGGCGTAAACTCTCTCCACAGGGAATGACCGCCAGATCCTCCAGCTTTTCCCGATCCTTCCACAGGCTGTACCTGAGGAAACAATCCTTCGTTTGGCCCGCCGTCTCCGTCTCCGCCTCCAGCAGAAAATCCATAGTATTGCCTTCGGCGCAGGGCCTTACGGACACATAGGTGCCGTCCAAGGGAAGATACGCCTTGTCGCAAAGCTTGATCCATACCTTGCGGTAGATTCCCGCTCCCGAATACCACCTGCTGTTGGGAGCCTGAAACCGAACCTGAACTATGATTTCATTTTCCCCTACCTCCGCCGCTTCCGTAATGTCCACGTCAAAGGTTGAGTATCCGTATTTCCAGTCCGCCGTCTTTCGCCCGTTGACGTAGACGGTGGAATCCATGTATACCCCCTCGAACCGCAGGAGAACCGGCCCTCTTTTTTCGGACAGCCCGAACTTCTTCCTATACCAGCCGCAGCCGTCCCGATACAGGTTCTTCACATCATAAATCAGCCAATCATGGGGTATCTCTACCGGCTGAAAACAGTTTTCCGCCGCCCGGATCTCTTCAAAGGAAGCGGACAAATCCGTCCTGTAAAATTCCCATCCGTCGATAAAAAGTTTTTTATATACTCCCATATGTAATCTCCCGTTTTATTTCTTCCTTGTTTTACTTCTTCCTTGTTGTTTTACTTCTTTGTTTATTGTAATCAATCCGGATTTTTTCGTCAAGCGATATCTTCTTTGGGGGATATCTGATACAATTACGGATTACTGCTCACTTCGTTCACAGCAACCTATGTCAGAAAAAGTAACTGCAGACAAGTTCATGGAACATCCTTTGATAGTGATAGGTGGAACAGCAGGCATCGCAATCCGTCCAAACTGTTCATAGTCAATTTCGCCTGTCAAATGTTCCTCAATATAATTCATGCTTTGGTTTAAACTCTCAACCCATTCCACGAACTACCTCCTATCCGCACATATTGTGCTTTGCAGACAAATTTGTCTTTAATTATAAGACTTATCCTTAAATTTTTTCTCTCAATCCTTGCACAAAAAAGAGAGGCGGCCGCTGTACCCGGAACAGAAATATACTCTGACATTTTCATTCACCCTTCCAGACATGCCGCGTTGTCGTCAATCAGCGTACCCCAATACGCCTCTTTCCTCCGCCTTGCATAAAAAGATATACTGCGTCATCTGCAAAGTTAATTCTTAACAGTTCCTTAGCTAACTTTTCAGAAGCTGTCCTATTTACTTCATGTCCGGCATTATCACTCAAACATAATCCGGCATTGGAAACATTATTGCCAGTGCTATTGCTGCTTTCTTATTCGCTATATCTTTTTTCCACAAGTAATCATAGCCTGACACAATATATTACTTAAATCATGCCTGAAATCCAATGTCCCCATGGAATCTGTCAGGCTAATCATGTCATGTTTCATTATGCCGCTTTCTATAAAGGCTTATGAGAAGATAATCAATATATTTTCCGTCCTTTCTCGTCCCCGATACCGCTTTTGCGGTAGAAGTAGGAGTTCACTTGATCCCGCCATTCTTTGGCATTGTACAGCTGTCTGTCGAAACGTTCCCTCACCGTCTTATAAACGCTTTCGGGAACTTTGCCCTCCAGACTTTCCCACAGTGAAATCATCTCTTCCACTTCGTCCACACCCTCAAAGTGAGTGTCATAGATATGCTGTATCAAGGTTTTCCCCGACTTTAGCCGGTAGGTGTAGGGAACATGGTGGAAAAACAGAAGCAGCTCCTCCGGGCAGGTTTCCATATTGTCATACATGGATGCGTTGGGTTCATTATATTGCTGTGCATAACCCGTGCCTTGGCGGCTTCTGTCCACTCCAAGCCCAAGATGATCTGCCCGATGGTAGGTTCCCCAGCGGGAATATTCATATCCGTCCACGCTACAGCCATAATGGGTATTGGGTGTCACCATCCAGCCGATTCCCAGAGGAACGGTATATTTTTCATAAACGGCTCGGGAGTTCAGAAGGATTTTTTTCACCTTTTCCACTACCTCTTCTTCATTGGAAAGGGTTAAGCGGATCCACTCCTCGGCAATCTCTTCCGCCGTCAGAGAAGTGCAGAACGCCAAACGCCCGAAGCCGTAGAAATTGGCAGCCGCCAAATCGTTTCCCGTCCAGTTTCGGTCATTTCCCGTATTGCAGACTGCCGCAAAGCCGGTATGTACATTTCCGAATGTCCTGCCGCCGATAATATCCGCCACCCTGTCGCAGCGCTCTTCCGTTGGAAAGTTTTCCGTTCCGCCTTGGCCTTCTCCTGCCGGACGGCTTTCCGTTCCGCCTTGGCGTTCTTCTTCCGGAAGTTTTTCCGTTTCGCCTTGGCATTCTCCTGCCGGACGGCTTTCCGTACAATAAGTGTGGAATTCCAGCACTTCCTTAAACAGGGGAATGAGATAACAGACATCAATCTGATGCCCTGTATACTCCTGCGCTGCCTGAACCTCCAGCATTTGATTGGTTTTCTTCAGTCCGCCCAGCAAAGGAGACACCGGCTCCCTTACCTGAAAGTCCATGGGGCCGTTTTTGATCTGAAGAATTACATTATCGTGATAATCACCGTCTTGAGCGATAAAATTGTCATATCCCGCCCTTGCGCGGTCTGTCTTGTAATCCCGCCAATCCTGCGTACAATTATACACAAAGCAGCGCCAAATGATCAGCCCGCCGTAAGGTTTTACCAGATCCGCCAGCATATTGGCTCCGTCCGCCTGTGTCCTCCCGTATGTAAAGGGACCGGGGCGCCCTTCGGAATCGGCTTTTACCAGAAAACCGCCCAGATTGGGAATGTTTTTGAATATTTCCTCCATCTTCCGCTGCCACCACTGCCGCACTTCCGGATCCAAAGGATCGGCGCTGTCCGGCCCGCCCAGCTCCAAGGGCGCCGCAAAGTTCAGAGACAGATAAAGTTTGATTCCGTAATCCGCAAAAATCTCGGACATGGCGGCAAGTTCTTTAAAATATCTCTCGGTGATCAGCCATGTGGCCGCCTGCTTTACATTGACATTGTTGATCACCACACCGTTAATGCCGATGCTTGAAACGAATCTGGCATAATCCCTTGTACGTTGATCCACAAGTATTTTGTCCTGTCGGAAAAAGAAAGACTCCCCCGAATACCCCCGTTCTATGCTGCCGTCCATATTGTCCCAGTGATTGTACATTCGCAGAGGATTATCGGGATTGGAAAATAGTTCCATATCTTTCAGCGGTCTCTCCATAGCAATCTGGCGGAGCAGCGCAAATACACCGTACAGAAGACCTTTTTCATCCGCTGCCCATAATGTCAATATGCCCTTCTCTTCTTTCAGGTAAAATCCACCCTCTTTTATACCGTTTTTTACCTTTTCAATCCCTAAGGAGTCTCTTTTTTCCCCCGCTGCTTCTTCTTTCCATACTAAATTGTTTTCAGGCTGCTGTGCTGCGGCTTTCTCCGCTGCGCCGTTTTCCGGCTCCTGCCGTGATTCCGCCCCAAATTTCCTCAGCGCCAATGTTGCTTGACGGATATCCGATCCCATGTGAATCCCAATGCCAAGCATTCCTTCCACCCCGTTTTTCAATTCCTCCAAAGCATGTGCAACAATCCGGTTCTCCTCGGAAAATCCTGCAACCGCCGCTTCCGTAACATATGCTCCGTTTCCGCAGTCTCTCTTTCTCCCATATTCCAGCCAAAGTTGAGTCCAGTCCCTTTTCTGCATATTCCCTCCCGTTCCGCAGCATCCTTCTGTCAGTATAGTCTGCCGCCGGCTTTTTATTTCGTAACCGTTCAGCGCAGCCGCCGCTTCTTTTTTCCGTTGAAGCAGCAGCGGCCTTGTCTTTGCTGAACGGTTATTCTAACTGTAACATTGACCGTTCTTCTTTTCTCTCTATTCCTTGCTTTCCGGTAAGCATTTTTTGCTAAATGCTCGCCGTTCCTGTCCCATACCACTCTATCACAGCAAATCCCATTCCCTTTTCCTATCCATAGGTACAAAAAAGCTTCCCCACCGGCAAAAATAGGGCAGAATTAAACTGGCATGGTAAAAAAGTTGTATTCTGGTACTTTTTGTCAATCCACTTCTTCTGTATACTGCTAATAGTCCATGGAGAAGATGATAAAAAATCTTTGCTCATACACATTTCGGAGAACGCAGGAACCACGTTCTTCATAAAATGAAAACAGTGAGCAATTTAGAAAGGTGCATATTATTATGGAAAAGAAAAGAAACTTCGGATTATTGATTGCAGGTTCCATCCTGCTGATTGTCTCCATCCTTTTTGCGGTGTACACATACAACACCAGCTATCAGAAATCTGTTGCCGCAGGCAGCGCCCTCTCAGAGGTCAAAAAACAGATTTCCGACATTGAATCAGGCGCCGCCACAGGTGATTTGGAATCGTTGAACGCACAGAAAAGCTCACTCTCCGCCGAAAAGCTTACTCTGGAACGTCCCTATTCCTACAGTTTGATCCTGCTGTTTTTCTCCGTTATGCTGACTATAAAAGGAATTTACAATGCTGTGGCTGGAACAGCAACGGAAAAAGCCGACATAAAACGTATGGCACAGGCAGGTCTGCTGGCGGCTCTCTGCTATATCGGTTTCGCTTTTTTTAAGATCGACATTCCCGTAGGCCCCGGAAAAACCGCCTTTCACTTCGGAAATGTATTTTGTGTCCTTGCCGCGCTGCTCTTAGGAGGCTATTGGGGAGGCTTGGCGGCCGCCGTGGGCATGACCATCGGAGATCTGACTACATCCTATGTCACCAGCGCCCCTAAGACTTTTCTGTTAAAGCTGTGTATCGGATTGATTGTTGGCCTGATAGCCCACAAATTATTCAAATTGAGTCAGGATCACTCCGCAAAATATGTCACAGGCGTTACCATTCTGGCCAGTGTCTGCGGCATGGCATTTAACATGGTTGCCGACCCCCTTGTGGGTTACTTCTATAAGATGTATCTCTTGGGCATACCTCAGGATATCTCTTCCGTCCTTGCCAAAATGAGTGCCGTAACCACCGCTGTAAACGCCATTGTTGCCGTAATTGCCGCATCCGCCTTCTATCTGGCGCTGCGTCCGGCATTGCGGAAATCGGGACTTTTTGTGGAGGTGTCTCCGGTCAGGAAGACCAAAGCCGATCAATAAAAAAGCAAGGTGACATAAGAAAAGACAGGGAATGGGAATGCCGCTTCATGCGCCGCATCCCCTTGTCTTTTTTACCTGCCTTTTTTAACCTTGCTTTCCTTATTTGGCTTTTCTTACTCGTCTTTCCTTATTTGGCTTTTCTTACTTGCCTTTCCTTATTTGGCTTTCCTTGCTTGACCTTTATTACTCGTCTTTCCTTATTTGGCTTTTCTTACTCGCCTTTCCTTATTTGGCTTTCCTTGCTTGGCTTTTCTTACTCGTCTTTCCTTATTTGGCTTTTCTTTACTCGCTTCTTCTGGCAAAGAAATCATCAATCATATTCTTTATATCGTCCTCCGGCATGGTTTTTAAGAGATATCCTTCCGGTTTCAAAGCCATAACCTTCCGCACACTCTCTTTATCACCTCTGCCGGTTAAAAACATTACGGGTATATCCGCAATATCTTCGTCGGAGCGAATCATTTCCAAGGCCTGTCTTCCGTCACAGACAGGCATCTCATAATCCAGTAAAACCAAGTCGGGACGGTTTATGGTAATCTTCTTTATGGCAGATATACTCGAGCTTGCTTCTATCATATCATAATGCGCCGCCAGCAGCTGGGTCATTTTAGTCCGCATAAAATCCGAATCGTCCACCACAAGGATTTTCTTTTTCCGTTCCACATTCTCCGCGTTTTCTTTCACCAGAAATTCGTTAATCGCCGCAATGGCATTCTGATGATTGATCTCCGTGGCGTTTTTACCCCGGATGGAATCGGCCGATGACACACAAAATGCAAAATATCCGTTACCGCCGGTAGCAAACAGCATACTACATGCAGGCTGAGATCTTTGGAAGGAATTTACCAGCTGCTCATGAGTCAGCAGACTTTCTTTCTCCAGCTCCAGCAAATCTATGGCCGAAAAGCTCTTACGAACCTTCTCCAAAAACTGACGGGAAAGATATCTGGTAACATTCAGCACCATATCGTCCACCTTCGGATAATCCGCATTTAAGATTCCGGCTATAATTTTAAGCAGAAGCCGTTCTTCATAAACAAAAGTAATCTCATTTTTTTCCTTTTTTGCCCCGTGGTACAGAAAGCGGCAGCATACTACTTTTCCAAAATCCTCCCCGGCATACTGGCCGCTGATCATTTTGGCATCCAAATGAAACATCTCTTTGGCAATCTGAACAATTGTGGCTTCCAGCGCATCTTTTTCCTTATCATGAGGAATATTCGTCCATTTACTGGCGGTTTTCCCGACAATGGCCTGATCTTCCATCTGTGTATGAGAAACCACCCATCCGATGCATACTCCCAGAAAATGACGGATAGATTCCATAGAATATCCGGTTTCCTCTAACTCTTCTTCCAATGCCGGCAGCGTAACAAAGCGAAAATCATCATGCAGACGCTTATGTATTTCATACTCACTGTACTGGATGGACTGCATATATGCTTCTTCATGCTCAAAATGCTCTTCTGTATGATGCTTGATATATTTTACGCCTTCTCGGCACACCCATTCGTTTTTTTCTTCGTTTTGGCTGAGTTTGAGCAGTTTATTCACTCTTGAAAAAAGCACCTGATGTTCTTTGTCGATAAAATCTACGCCGATTTTATAGCTGTCTTTCCATACTACCTGATTCATTTCACTACCCCTTCCCTACGTTTTTATAGTAGATATGACATCTCGCGCCCGGCAAGCGCATAAGAATCGTACATGCATAACGCATCAAACGCGCAGCGGATGTATTCTTTCACATATTATATCATAAGTTCCGCTCTTTTGACCATCCATATTTTTTTTCTTTTTCTTTATTCCTTGGTTACGTCCCCCCGCTGCCGCCGCAAGGTGTTTTCACGCTGTACTGCGCGACAAGCCCGAGACAGCCGTGCGCGGAACCGCAATAAGCTGCAAGCCCGCTTTGAAGGCTGTCTCCCATTAGAATTGAGCAGCGAAGGCTTTTCCTACACGTCATGCGCGTCGTGCGCCGCATAGCGGCATATTTCCTCTGCGCGGGAATGTGCATCAAGAGAGCTTTGGGACAAAGCATTCACATTTGTCCCAAAGCTCCATGTTTTCACCTATTACTTCCATACTTCCAAACATGCCGACACAGTCGGCACAAACAATTTATGAATTGGTGCAAATCCGGAAGAATCGCGCCAGCGATTCTTCTAACTGCTTTAGCAGTTTGGGGAGAAGCTCTGCTCTGCAGAGCGTGAAATCACTTAGCGAGGTCCTTTCGAGCTTAGTGATTTCCTTCACACTTCCAGACATGCCGACACAGCCGGCACAAACAATCAATGAATTGCCGCAAGGCCGGAAGAATCGCGCAAGCGATTCTTCGAGGAAT
>Ga0137308_102793_pt1 | contig 10461 bp, 9 predicted proteins | sample Inofrocosms_June_FD_97181 | JGI IMG/M metagenome (GOLD analysis project Ga0137308, IMG submission 97181) | Mouse cecal microbial communities from Vienna, Austria - N-Acetylneuraminic and N-Acetylglucosamine D2O microcosms_June | ecosystem: Host-associated > Mammals > Digestive system > Large...
GTTGTGATATTAACGACATGACCAATCACCGTCCCCGATGCATCCATCGCTTCTGCAACCTCATTAATCACCATGCCTTCATAGCCATTTTCGATAAGGAGTGCTTCTGCATCTGAGACATCCTCCATCACCTGAAAATCCTCTGCACCCGGAAATACTTCCGCATAGGCTTTTGCCTTTGCCAAAGCTTCCTGTTCTGCAATCGGAGCTGCTGTCAGCTCATGTACAAATCCCAGAAGAAGTCCTGATGCCAGCGTAATTGCTGTTAAAATCAGAGTATTTTTAATAATCTTATTCATGATTTCTGACCCCCTTTTGCCTTCGCTTTACCAAATGCTAATGGAATGGTATATTTCTCAATCAACGGAACTAAAAGGTTCGAGAAGATAATCGCATAGGATACGCCTTCTGGTGATGCACCAAAGCAGCGGAAAATACCTGTTAGAATACCTAAGATAACACCATATACTATCTGCCCGGTTGGTGTAATCGGACTTGTGACATAATCCGTTGCCATAAACCAAGCACCTAGCATCAGACCACCACCTGCAAGCTGTGCCACCAGATAAGTGCCGTCAAATCCATGCCCTCCAAAAAATACCATAAAGACAATAAAGGTCACAATATAGGTACCTGGAATCTTTAAGTCAATCACGCCTCTAAAGAGAAGATAAGCTGCACCAATCAGAATTGCAATCGCAGAAGTCTCACCAATCATACCGGCAGTATTTCCGACAATCATATCCATAACATTGACGCTTGCGCCTTCCCGAAGTACGGCCAGTGGTGTTGCCGTAGTAATGGCATCGTATCCAGAATTGGCTCCAAGTGCATAATATGTATAATTGGTCATCCGTCCAGCAAAGGAAATCATCAAAAAGCATCTTGCACCAAGCGCCGGATTCATAAAGTTCTGTCCTAAGCCTCCAAAGAGCTGCTTCACAACTAAAATTGCAAAGATACCGCCAAGAATTGGCATCCAAAACGGAACACTAACCGGAAGGTTCATCGCCAGCAGAAGTCCTGTCACGACTGCACTCAAATCCTTCACAGTCACTGGCTTATGCATCAGCTTCTCATAGATATATTCGGTCGCCACACAGGTTGCAACGGACAGCAAAATCGTAAGAAGCGCGTTCATCCCAAAATGGAAGACGCCATATGCTGCTGCTGGCAAAAGTGCAATCGATACATCCCGCATAATGTTGGAACTGGTCGCTTTGTCTCTGATATGCGGTGATGAAGATACCTTTCTTAAATCACTCACACGTCTCACCTCTTTCTTTTTTTCTATTATTTTTTCGCACGGTTTGCCATAACCATACGTCTTACATTCTTAATCATCTGTGCTAGTGGTCTCTTGGCTGGACAGACATAGCTGCAACAGCCACACTCGACACATTCCATACCATGCCACTTCTGAAATGCATCCAAGTCAAACTTTTCAGAAAACTGTGCAAGTCTTGCCGGAATCAGTCCTTCGTCGCAGGCTGACACGCAGCGTCCGCAGTTGATGCAAGCCGTGGTTGGTGATTCAGATACTGCATCTTTAGCCAGACAGGTAATCGCCGATGTTGTCTTTGTCGTAGGTACTTCGATATCAAACATCGCAAATCCCATCATCGGGCCACCAGAGATAACTTTCTTCTCCTGGGTCTTAAAGCCGCCAGCTGCCTCGATAAGCTCCGCTACATTAGTCCCCATACGGCTCTCAAAGTTTGAGGGATTGGCAATTGCTTCCCCGGAGATAGTTACCACTCTTGAGATTAAAGGCTTGCCTAAGATTACTGCATCATAGATAGAGGTGATGGTATCACAGTTGTCTACCACGCAGCCCAAGTCTGCCGGAAGCATCGAAGAATTTAAGTCCCGTCCAGTCACGGCATGAATCAACATACGCTCTGCACCCTGCGGATATTTGGTCTTTAGAACCTTCACCTGAATACGCGTCTCTTTCTCACAGGCTTTTTGCATAATGGTAATCGCCTCTGGCTTGTTGTCTTCAATACAGATGCAGCCTTGTGCATTGCCAAAAAGCTCCAACACCACTTTCAGCCCGCCAACCACCTTTTCTGGACGCTCTATCATAATCCGGTAATCCGATGTCAGATATGGTTCACACTCTGCGCAATTGACTAACACATAGTCAATCTTGTCCGGGTCTTTAGGAGAGAGTTTTACATGTGTTGGGAAGCCGGCACCACCCATACCAACTACACCAGATTCCTTGATAACTCCGATAATGTCGTCTCTTGACATCTCCTCAAATGGTTTGATGGAAAGACCAGGAGCTTCCTCATACAACCCGTCATTTTCCACCACAATCGAATTCACCTTAGCACCTGTAGATACAAAATGTGGCTCGATTGCTTTTACTGTACCAGATACCGATGCGTAGACTGGTGAAGATACAAAGCCTCCTGCTTCTGCAATCTTCTGTCCCACCAAAACTCTGTCGCCTTTTGCAACGACAGGAGCGGCTGGAGCACCAATATGTTGGGAGAGTGGATAGATTAAATCTCCCTTCGGCAGATAAGGAACAATCGCTTTATCTTTGGACAGTTCCTTGCCATCATAAGGGTGTACTCCACCCTTAAATGTTAAAGTAGCCATAACAACCCCTCTTTCTTATATAATTCCGGTTGCCCGGAGCGTTATTAAAATTACAGCAAATCGTAGAACTTGTGAAAAAATGGACAATCCCTTTATGCTGACAGAGGACATACGAAAATTTTCGTATGTCCTCTGATTTCCTTACATATTGGATTATTCGTCTTCGTCCTCATACTCCATCGAGTTCTCTAGGACTTTCATGCTCAGGCTGATTTTCTTGTCCTCACCATTGAAGTCTACGACCTTTGCAGTGATTACCTGTCCAACCTTTAAAACATCTGCTGGTTTATCTACATGCTCCCTAGAAATCTGTGATACATGAAGCAATGCGTCTACACCTGGCTCGAGCTCTACAAATGCACCAAAATCAGTCATACGTGCCACGGTTCCTTCGACAATATTGCCGACAGCATATTTTTCATCTGCATTTAGCCACGGATTGGCGTCATCAAACTTCAGACTTAATGCAATCTTAGTATCCTTAATCTCCTTAATCAGTACATTCAGTGTATCTCCTACTTTGAACATCTTCTTCGGATGGTCTACGCGTCCCCAGGACATCTCAGAGATATGGAGCAGTCCGTCTGCACCGCCCAAATCCACAAAAGCACCGAAGTCTGTTACATTTTTAACAACTCCTTCTACCACATCGCCCTCGTGAATCCGCTCAAACAGTGCTTTCTGAAGCTCTGCTTTTCTAGCTACTAAGAGCTGCTTACGGTCACCAATAATTCTTCTTCTCTTAGGGTTGAACTCTGTAATCACAAACTCAATCTCTTGGTCTGCATATTTTCCAAGATTCTTCTCATACGTATCGGATACTAAGCTTGCCGGGATAAAGATTCTGCTCTCATCTACAACGACACTTAAGCCTCCATCAAGTACCTGTGCCACCTTAGCAGTCAGCACTTCTTTGTTCTCAAAGGCTTCTTCAAGCCTCTTAGAGCCTCTCTCCTGTGCAACTCTGCGGTAAGATAACTGCACCTGACCTTCACCGTCATTGACTTTTAGAACCTTCACTTCCATCTGATCGCCTACAGAAACCATCGTCGTAAGGTCAGCATTGGATACGTTGGTATATTCATTTCTGGTTACGATACCGTCAGACTTATAGCCTATATTTAAGATAATCTCGTCTTCTTTGACATCAATTACCGTTCCCTCTACGACCTCTCCTGTTCTGATAGTTTTTAACGAATCTTCCAGCATTTGTTCAAAACTTAATTCAGACATCCTTTTTGAACCTCCTCAATAATTTTCTTTGGGGTGGAAGCCCCTGCTGTAATACCTATTAGCCCAGTAGATCGTAATACTTCTAAATCCAGGTCGTCGACTGTCTGTATATAGTAAGTATTCCTGCACTCTTTTCTACAAATCTCAAATAACTTTTGTGTATTTGAACTGTGGCTGCCGCCAATCACAATCATGGCGTCTACTTCTCCTGCAATCCGGCGCGCTTCGATCTGCCGTTCCTCCGTCGCATTGCAGATTGTATTTACAACAATTCTATCATACCTCTTTTTATCAATAATTTCAACTAAATCTTTAAATTTCTTGTAGTTAAATGTCGTTTGTGAAACAACACATAATGGAACGGATTCTAAGAGTTCGAATTTTTCCGCTTGTTCGGTGGTCTCTAGCACATGGGCCTTGGTATAGCACCACCCTTTGATGCCTTCCACCTCCGGGTGCTTGTCGTTCCCAATAATGACAATCTGCTTTCCAAGAAGACTTTCTTTCTTTACAATTTTATGAATTTTACGCACAAACGGGCAGGTGGCATCCACGCACTGAAGGTTCTTCCTCTGCAAAATCTCATAGATGCTTCGTCCCACACCATGCGAGCGGATAATCACCGTGCCTTCCTCTAGTGCTTCTAGCTCCTGCTGGCTGTTTAACACCTTAACGCCTTTTTTCTCTAAATCCTGCACGACTACTTCATTGTGAATAATCGGTCCATACGTATAGATTGGACGTACCCCTTTTTCAATCTGCTCATAGACCGTATCCACCGCCCTTTGCACTCCAAAACAAAATCCGGCGCTCTTTGCCACCTTTATCTGCATAATGCAAGTATCCTTTCTGTCACTTCTTCAATCGTCAAATTGGAAGAGTCAATCAGCACTGCATCCTCTGCCTGTACAAGCGGCGAGTGTTCTCTGTGCATATCCCGATAGTCCCGCTCGATAATATCCTGCTCGATTTTCTCCAAATCTGCCGTCTCGCCTTTTTCAATAAGCTCCATATAACGCCTTTTTGCTCTGGTATGGCTGCTCGCCGTCAGATAGACCTTTACATCCGCATCAGGAAGTACCACACTTGCAATATCCCGTCCATCCATCACCACATCTGTTGTCTTTGCAAGCTTTCTCTGAAGTTCTACAAGTTTTTCCCGAACCGCTGGCACTGCCGAAGAATAAGAAGCCATATTGCCCACTTCTTCTGTCCGTAAAAAAGCATTGACATTTTCCCCATTTAGCAGAACTACCTGCTCTCCTTTTTGATATTCAATGGAAATATCTGCCTGCATACAGGCTTTTGCAATCTTATCACTATCCTCTGGGGAAACTCCTAGCCTAAGTAAATACAGCGCCATCGCCCGATACATCGCCCCAGTATCCACATAGATATAATTTTTTTCTCTGGCAACTCTTTTTGCAATGGTACTTTTGCCAGCCCCTGCCGGACCATCGATTGCCACATTAAAACTATGACTCATCTTTTCTTCCTCCTATATGCATTGCAGCAGCCGCAGCCGTCGACCAGGCAATCTGCAAGTTAAATCCTCCTGTCAGCGCATCCACATCCAAAACTTCTCCAATAAAGTATAACCCTGGAACCTTTTTCGATTCCATCGTCGCCGGGTGAATCTCTTTTACGGATACTCCGCCTTTGGTAATCACAGCCTCATTATACCCCCGAAGTCCAGTAATGGTCAATTCCAGTTCTTTCATAGAAGCTAAAAATCTCCCTCGCTCCTCTTTCGTAATCTCATGAATTCTTTTTTCAGGAGAGATTTGACAAATCTTGGGCATTACTGGGAGCATCTTTCCCGGCAAAAAAGCAGACAGTATATTTTTAAACTGCTTATTTTTGGCAGCCTCAAATTCTCTTAAAATCCTGGCATCAAGCTGCTCTTTTGTAAGTGCTGGTTTTAGGTCTACCAAAAGCTTTATTTCCTTTTCCCGAATCTGTCTTGCACATACACTGCTGGCTGAGAGAATCACCGGGCCACTCACTCCAAAATGTGTAAAAAGCATCTCTCCAAAGTCTTCATACAACACTTTTTTTCCATCCATCACCCGAATTGCAATATTTTTCAGTGACAGTCCTTGCAGCTCTTTTAGAAAGGATTCCTTCATATTAAAAGGAACCAGCGATGGAACTAATTCTGTTACACGAAGCCCCATATCTTTTGCAAAACGATAACCATCTCCTGTAGCCCCTGTGCTCGCATAAGAGATACCTCCTGTTGCAATCAGAACTGCATCCGCATATGCCCTCTTTCCTTCCATAAGCTCTAGTAGAAATCCTTCTGCTTCTTTTACAATCTTTTGTACTTTACAATTTAGATGTATCTCTACCCCCGCCTTTTGCATGGCACGCCGCAGCGTATCTAAAACATCCCCTGAATTATCAGATACCGGAAAGACTCTGTTTCCTCTCTCCACTTTTAGGTGAAGCCCTTCCTTTTCAAAAAATTCCATTGCATCCTGGTTTGTAAATCCATAAAATGCACTATATAAAAATTTCGGATTGCTTTTGACGCTTGCAAAGAGTTCCTCCATCTCACAGGCATTGGTCAGATTACATCTTCCTTTTCCTGTGATATAGAGCTTTTTTCCAAGTTTTTCATTTTGCTCATATACGGTCACTTGAACCCCTCGTCTTGCCGCTAGTACAGATGCCATCATACCGGCAGCTCCGCCACCGACCACTGCAACTTTCATGCTTGTCTGTCCTTTCTTTCTCTGTCTGCCAAGATATCGCACAGAAAAAGACCCCCGCCCACCTAGCGGGAGTCCTTATGCTATCTTTTATACAGGATATGCCCCATTCTCTGTATCTGCAACTTTTGCGTCCATCTTGGTCTTCTGTGCTTCTCTGTACTTAAAGAAGTCCATAGCCACTTGTGGGAACAGTGCATAGGATAGTACGTCCTCATCCTGCTCCTTGTACTGTGCCATCTCCGACTCTAAGGTAGAGAGCTCATTGCCCACCAAATCTGCCGGACGACAGGTGATAATCTCCTCATCGCCGATACATTTTTTCTGTACTTCTGGATTAAATGGCTTAACGGTTCTTCCATAGTGTCCAGATAATACAGCTTTGGTCTCTTTTGTTACCATCTTATAGCGCTCACCCATCAGCACATTAAATACAGCCTGCGTACCGACAATCTGTGAGGACGGTGTTACAAGTGGACACTCGCCAAGGTCCTGACGTACACGCGGAACCTCCTCAAGCACCTCATAGTATTTATCTTCTGCATGTTGCTCTTTAAGCTGTGAGGTCAGGTTGGACAACATACCACCTGGCACCTGATACAGAAGTGTCTTGATATTGACACCCATATTCTTTGGATTCAGAAGACCACTGTCTAATGCTGCATCGCGCATTGGACGGAAATAGTCTGCAATCTCTGCCAACAGATTCTGGTCAAATCCTGTGTCATATGGAGTCCCTTTAAAGGTCTCTACCATAACCTCTGTTGCTGGCTGAGAAGTACCAAGTGCAAATGGAGACATTGCACAGTCAATCACATCCACACCTGCCTCTACTGCCTTTAGATAGGTCATAGAAGCCACACCAGAGGTATAATGTGTATGCAGCTGAATTGGAATCCGTACCTTCTCCTTCAGTGCTGTCACAAGCCTTGTAGCTTCATATGGAAGCAACAGACCAGCCATATCCTTGATACAGATGGAATGTGCACCCATATTTTCAATCTCTTTGGCAATATTGGTCCAATACTCTAAGGTATAGGCATCACCAAGCGTATAAGAAAGCGCAATCTGTGCATGTCCGCCTTCTTTATTGGAAGCTTTGACTGCGGTCTCTAGATTGCGAAGGTCATTTAAGCAGTCAAAGATACGGATAATATCGATTCCATTTGCAATGGATTTTTGTACAAAATACTCCACCACATCATCGCCGTATGGACGGTATCCCAAGATATTCTGTCCACGAAACAGCATCTGAAGCTTTGTGTTTTTTGCTCTGGCTTTAATTTGTCTTAGTCTCTCCCATGGGTCTTCTTTTAAGAAACGAAGGGAAGCATCAAACGTAGCACCGCCCCAACACTCCAGGGAATAGTAACCAACCTTATCTAGCTTCTCCACAATCGGAAGCATCTGCTCGGTTGTCATACGTGTCGCAATCAGAGACTGATGCGCGTCACGCAGGATTGTCTCTGTAATCTTAATCGGCTTTTTTGCCATATCACTCATCTTCATATCCTCCTACTATTACATTACGCCAAAGATTGCCATAAACGTACCGGCTGCTACTGCAGTACCGATAACGCCGGCCACATTCGGTCCCATCGCATGCATCAGAAGGAAGTTCGTCGGGTCTGCTTCTGCTCCGACTTTCTGAGACACACGTGCTGCCATTGGCACTGCAGATACACCCGCAGAACCAATCAGTGGGTTTACCTTGCCTCCTGTTATCTTGCACATCAGTTTTCCAAATAAAACGCCGGCTGCTGTACCAAAACTAAAGGCCACCAGACCAAGCACTACAATCTTAATCGTATCCCAGTTCAAGAAGGCTTCCGCACTTGTCGTTGCACCTACCGATGTACCAAGAAGGATAACGACAATATACATCAGCGCATTGGATGCAGTCTCTGTCAGCTGACGAACCACACCACTTTCACGGAACAGATTACCAAGCATCAGCATACCAACGAGCGGAGCAGTTGTCGGAAGAATCAAAGATACGATAATCGTAACGATAATCGGAAACAGAATCTTCTCAAGCTTTGATACCGGACGCAGCTGCTCCATCTTAATCTTACGCTCTTTCTCTGTAGTCAAAAGCTTCATAATCGGCGGCTGAATAATCGGAACCAGTGACATATAGGAGTATGCTGCCACTGCAATCGGACCCATAATTGCCGTCTGCTGTAATTTACCAGCCAAGAAAATAGAAGTCGGGCCATCTGCACCACCAATAATTGAGATAGCCGCTGCTGCCTTATCGCTAAATCCAAGTGCCATCGCGCCAAGGTAAGCTGCAAAGATACCAAACTGTGCCGATGCTCCTAGAAGAAAGCTCTTGGGATTGGCAATCAATGGACCAAAGTCGGTCATCGCACCAACACCCATAAAAATTAAGGATGGCAATATCGCCCATTCATCCATTAAGTAAAAATAGTGTAGAAGTCCTCCCACGCCATTTGAGGAGTCTTCGATACTAAGCATAATATCCGGGTAGATATTCACCAAAAGCATACCAAAAGAAATTGGAACCAGAAGAAGAGGCTCATATTCTTTTGCGATAGCCAGATAAAGGAACACACATGCAACAGCAATCATCACATAATTGCCCCAGGTCAGGTTAAAAAATGCTGTCTGATGCACGAGGTTTTCCAAAGTATCCGCAATATAACTCATGTTGTAACCTCCAATGATTTACTTTTCACTAGTTCATGGTAGCCAATACATCACCGGATTCCACTGCACCACCTACCGCTACATCGATACTTGCCACGGTTCCGTCTTCTGGAGCCACTACCGGAATCTCCATCTTCATTGCCTCAAGAATAATAATTGGGTCACCACTCTTTACCGTCTGTCCTACACTGGCCTCAATCTTAAATACTTTGCCTGGAACAGAAGCTGTCACTTCAATCGAGCCAGCATCTCCACCAGCCGGTGCTGCTTCTTCTGCTGGAGCCGGAGCTGGCGTTGGTGCCACGGGTGCCTTTGGAGCTGCCGCACGTACTGGAGCACTTCCAGCGCCGCCTTCTTCTACAGTTACATCATATACAGTGCCATTTACAGTAATGGTATAATTTTTCATCTTCCTAATTCCTCCTGATTGATTCTGATTAAACTTTTTTCCATGTGGATGATTCTGCACGTCTGATAGATCGCACAACAAATCCATCCGAAGAAGTTGTTCCGCGATATGCGCAGATTGCCGCGGTAATCGCCGCTACCAGTTCTCCATCGTCGATAAGATTCTCTTTCTTGGCTGCTGGTTTGTGCGGTGCTGGCTTTTTTGCCGGTCTTGGCTTTGGTGCCGGATCCGGCTGTGGCTTCTTCACCTGATTGCCAGGGATAAAATTAAAGCAGTAGATAATCAGACTGATAAAAATCAGCACAATAAATACGGTTCCCATACCAAGGATAGTATTCATTCCGGCTTTTTTAAGAATCTCACCAGTTGTATATTCTGGAGCCAGTGTTGCAGATTCCACAATCCCTCTTTTATTAAAGACCATCTCAAGCTTTGCCGGGCGGTTTGCATAGGTCAGATTCACCACGATGCTTACTTCATCTCCTTTAATCACCATCGGTTCAAAGCTATCCTGAGATACTAATGTTCCAAGTTCTTCCATTGAACCAAGATACCCGGCGTAAGCTGTCTTAAGCGAATCTGCATGAAAACATCCCCAAAGATATCCCATCGTCCGGTAATTTTTTATATTTTCTTCCAAAACTTCCGTGTCTGCTTCTGCAATCTTTTGCAATTCTTCTGCTGGAGTTACATTCCATTCCTCCACCAAAGCGCTTGCCACAGACTGAAGATACGCTTCATCGAACGGAAGTTCGGTCTGCACTGCCGTGGTACTTCCGCAAGCCGAAAGTCCTAATACTAACAGGGCGAGCATTAGCA
>Ga0137308_102795_pt1 | contig 10458 bp, 5 predicted proteins | sample Inofrocosms_June_FD_97181 | JGI IMG/M metagenome (GOLD analysis project Ga0137308, IMG submission 97181) | Mouse cecal microbial communities from Vienna, Austria - N-Acetylneuraminic and N-Acetylglucosamine D2O microcosms_June | ecosystem: Host-associated > Mammals > Digestive system > Large...
CCGCAGGCTCTACCAATGATTTTGCCGCCAGTCTGAAGCTTCCGAAGAACATGACAGCAGCCGCCAGAGGGATCGTGGAGGGTCAGGTATTTCCGGTGGATGCAGGCAGGTTCTGTAAGGAACGGTACTTCCTGTATGTGGCCGGCTTTGGGGCATTTACCGAGGTGTCCTATCTCACCTCCCAGGACAAGAAAAATGTCCTGGGACATCAGGCCTATGTGATCGAGGGAGTGAAAAGTCTGGCCTCCATCAAATCTTATCAGATGCGGATATGGAGCGAGGAGATCTTCCTGGAGGGAGAGTTCATCTTCGGGATCGTGACCAACACCATCAGCCTGGGAGGCTTCAAGGGCCTGATTGACAAGAATGTATCCTTAAATGACGGCTGGTTCGAGGCTCTCTTTATCCGTGTACCCAGGACGCCCCTGGAGCTGAGCGAGATTGTCTCCGGCCTGATCATGAAGGAGGAGAAGAATGATCTGGTTCATAAGTTCCGTACCAGAAGTCTGAGGCTGGAAGCGGAGGAACCCGTGGACTGGGTTCTGGACGGGGAATTCGGCGGAACCAGGAGAGAGGTTCTGGTGGAGAACCTGCCAGGGCAGATTCAGATTGTGAAAGCTTAAATGGAGGTATGCAGTAACAGCCCAGGGGGTATCTGAACTGTTACACTGCCCGTCTGAACGGTGTAACAGTTCAGATACCCCTTAAACTGTTACGGCATCTGCCCATGAGAATCGTTACGCGATGGGGCAGATGCCCTCCGGCCACTACGTTTTCGCACGGTCAGCGCAGCGAGTGCGCAGACTTGTCTGAACTGTACGGAACGGTTACGTGAAAAGTGTAAAAATATGTTGAAATCTGGACTTTCTTGTTATATAATGATTTGTTGTAGAACTATGTTAACCTTAAGGTGAAAGGACGCTACCTGTGGAAAAAGACAATTTTTTAATTAAGCTTAGCAAGCTGGTGGAAGTTGCCAAAACAAAACACAATACGATCGATGTCGCGGAGATCAATGATTTCTTCGTGGGAGATAACATTTCCTCCGAACAGATGGAACAGATTTATGCCTATCTGGAAGAGAAGCATATTGATGTGATCCCGGTCATTGATGAGAGTGTGCTGGCGGATGATTCCCTGCTTGTCGATGATGACCTGGAACTGGATGGGGATGACAGCTTCCTGAAGGATGCGGAGGATATTGATCTGGATGCGGTAGACCTTCTGGAAGGGATCGGCACAGAGGATCCGGTGCGTATGTATCTGAAGGAGATTGGTACGGTTCCGCTCCTGAGCGCGGAGGAAGAGATCGCTCTGGCCAAGAGAAAGGCAGAGGGGGATGAGCATGCCAAGGAGCGCCTGATCGAGGCGAATCTGAGGCTTGTGGTTAGTATTGCAAAGCGTTATACCGGAAGGGGCATGAGTTTTCTGGATCTGGTCCAGGAGGGAAATCTGGGCCTGATCAAGGGTGTGGAGAAGTTCGATTATACGAAGGGATACAAGCTGAGTACATATGCTACTTGGTGGATACGCCAGTCTGTGACAAGAGCCCTTGCTGACCAGGCGCGTACGATCCGTGTGCCGGTGCATATGGTGGAGACGATTAATAAGATGTCCAAGATGCAGCGGAAGCTGACTCTGGAGCTGGGCTATGAGCCATCGGTGGCAGAACTGGCAGATGCTCTGGAGATGTCAGAGGATAAGGTCATGGAGATCATGCAGATCGCCAGAGAGCCTGCGTCCTTAGAGACCCCCATCGGCGAGGAAGATGATTCCAACCTGGGAGATTTTGTGGCAGATAACAATGTGGTGACACCGGAAGGAAACGTGGAATCCGTGATGCTCAGAGAACATATTGATGCCCTTCTGGGAGACTTAAAGGAACGGGAGCGTCAGGTGATCGTGTTGCGGTTCGGTCTGGAGGACGGGCATCCCAGAACCCTGGAGGAAGTGGGCAAGGAGTTCAATGTGACCAGAGAGCGTATCCGCCAGATTGAGGCCAAGGCCCTGCGCAAGCTGCGTAATCCAGTGAGAAGTAAACGGATCCGGGATTTTCTGTAGAAGAGAGTATGAACCAGAGAAATTATCAGAGAGAATTAGAACAGATCATAGCAGACTGTGTAAGCAAGAGCCGGGTTCCCCGGCTCTTGCTGCATAGCTGCTGCGCGCCCTGCAGCAGCTATGTGCTGGAATACCTGTCCAGATATTTTTCCATCACAGTCTTTTATTACAATCCCAATATATACCCGCCCCGGGAATACGGGAAACGCGTCCAGGAGCAGAAGCGTCTGGTGGAAGCCCTCCCGGTCATCCATCCCCTGACACTGCAGGAAGGCACTTATGAGCCGGACCGTTTCTTTGATCTGGCCCGGGGATATGAGCAGATGCCGGAGGGCGGTGAGCGCTGCCTGCGCTGCTTTCGCCTGCGTCTGGAGGAAGCGGCAAAGGCGGCCAGGGATGGAGCATATGACTATTTTACCACCACCCTTACCATCAGTCCGCTGAAAAATGCCGCAAAGCTCAATGAGATCGGCGAGGAGGCCGGCGCCCTGTATGGCGTTAAGCATCTGCCTTCGGATTTTAAGAAGAAAAATGGTTACAAGCGTTCCATAGAGCTTTCGAGAGAATATGATCTATACCGCCAGAACTATTGCGGATGTATCTATTCACAAAATGCAGACCACTAAGTTTTTGCATGGTCAGCGCAGCAGGTGCGCAGACCTGTCCGAACTGTTGCCAATCCGCCGAAAATAGGGACAGATTCACTTGACACACAGGGAAATTTGTAATAAAATTCTATATAAGATGTGTTACCAAGTTGCAGCACATACTTTATGAGGGAATATAAAAATTAAAAGGAGAGACAAGTATTATGCTTAGTAAAACACTGACTGTTGTGAATCCGTCCGGCCTGCATTTAAGACCAGCAGGTGTACTGTCCCAGACTGCCATGAAGTTCAAATGTGATGTGATCATTGAATGCGGTGAGAAGAAGATTATTGCCAAGAGCGTGCTGAATGTTATGGCAGCAGGCATCAAGTCTGGTACTGAGATCAACCTGATCTGTGACGGTGAGGACGAAGAGGCTGCTATGGAGACTATCAGCAAGGCAATCGAGAGCGGACTGGGCGAGATGTAAGGTATCTGCTCTTTGAGAGTTTCTTCCCAGGGTATTTAGGAGTCTGGCGGAATTTCCGTTCTTGTTTGTCCGGGCCAGACGATGAAAGGGGTACATCAGCAGATACATACCTTTCAGGGAAAGAAAACACTTACAATTTAAAACAAACAGATTATGACGAAGGCCGTCCACCAGGAAAGGATTGGCCTTCTTTTTTTGCTGACATATTATATTCAGATAATTTTGCTGAAAATTATATAAAAACTAATTATCTGAAAATTTTCGTAAAAAAGGGATTTACAAATGAGAAAAGATGTAGTATTAATGGTTGCATAATACCCCAAAGGAAAGGAATAAATCTATGGATAGCGGTCAGAGAACACCAGAACACAAACAGAATATCCCCAGGCTCTACGATCCCAGATTCGAGCACGACAACTGCGGAATCGGGGCCGTGGCCAATATCAAGGGCATCAAAAGCCACCGGACAGTGGAGCAGGCCCTCCACATTGTGGAGAACTTAGAACACCGGGCAGGAAAGGATGCGGAAGGCAAGACCGGGGATGGTGTGGGAATCATGCTCCAGATTTCCCACAAATTTTTCAAAAAGGCGGCCGCCCAGGCAGGAATCCGGCTGGGCGGCGAGCGGGAGTATGGGATCGGCATGTTCTTCTTCCCCCAGGATGAGCTTGCCAGAAACCAGGCAAAGAAGATGCTGGAGATCATCGTCCAGAAGGAGGGCATGAAGTTCCTGGGATGGAGGGATGTACCCATCCACCCGGAGCTGATCGGTGACAAGGCCGTGGAGAAGATGCCCTGCATTGTCCAGGGCTTCATAGAAAAACCTGCGGATACGCCAAAGGGACTGGATTTTGACCGGAAGCTCTATGTGGCCCGCCGGGTATTTGAACAGAGCAATGACAATACCTATGTGGTGTCATTGAGCAGCCGCACCATCGTGTACAAGGGCATGTTCCTGGTGAAGGAGCTGCGCCGGTTCTTTGAAGAGCTTCAGGATCCGGACTACGAGTCTGCCCTGGCGGTGGTTCATTCCCGGTTCAGCACCAACACCAATCCCAGCTGGATGCGTGCCCATCCCAACCGTCTCATTGTCCACAACGGGGAGATCAATACCATCCGGGGCAATGTGGACAAGATGATGGCACGGGAAGAGACCATGGAATCGGAATATTTCCATTCCAACATGTACAAGGTTCTGCCCATTATCAACCAGGAAGGGTCGGATTCGGCTATGCTGGACAATGCCCTGGAGTTCATGGTCATGAGCGGTATGGAGCTGCCGCTGGCTGTGATGATCACCATCCCGGCCCCCTGGGAGCATGACAAGTCCATGCCCCAGGAGATCAAGGATTTCTACCGGTATTATGCGACCATGATGGAGCCCTGGGACGGTCCGGCATCCATTGTATTCAGCGACGGAGATCTGCTGGGAGCGGTGCTGGACCGCAACGGCCTGCGCCCGTCCCGTTACTATATCACTGATGATGACCAGATGATTCTGGCATCGGAAGTGGGAGCCATTGATATCGATCAGACTCATGTAGTGAAGAAGGAGCGGCTTCGTCCGGGACGGATGCTTTTGGTGGACACGGTTAGGGGAGAGCTGGTCAGTGATGAGGAATTAAAGGAGCGTTACGCTTCCCGCCGTCCTTATGGGGAGTGGCTGGATACCCATATGACAGAGCTTAAAGATCTGCCTATCCCCAACAAGGGAGTCCCGGCCATGTCAAGGGAGGAACGGGCCAGACTCCAGAAGACCTACGGCTACACCTATGAGCAGTATAAGACCATGATCCTGCCTATGGCCCTTAACGGGGCGGAGGCTGTATCTGCCATGGGTGCCGACAGCCCTCTGGCAGTGCTCTCCAAAAAGCACCAGCCGCTGTTCAACTATTTCAAGCAGCTCTTTGCCCAGGTGACCAATCCGCCTATTGATGCTATCCGTGAGGAGATCGTCACCTCCACCACCGTCTATGTGGGGGAAGAGGGCAACGTGCTGGAGGAAAAGGCAGAGAACTGCAAGATCCTGCGGGTGGAAAATCCCATCCTCACCTGCACGGATCTCTTAAAGATCAAATATATGAAAAAGCCCGGATACAAGGTAGAGGTGATCCCCATCACCTACTACAAGAGCACATCCCTGGCCAAGGCCATCAGCCGCCTTTTTCTGGAGGTGGACCGTGCCTACCGGGACGGGGTGAACATCATCATTCTCTCCGACCGGGATATTGATGAAAACCATGTGCCCATCCCGTCCCTGCTTGCAGTGTCGGCGCTGCAGCAGCATCTGGTTCAGACCAAGAAACGTACCTCCATGGCCCTGATCCTGGAGAGCGGGGAGCCAAGGGAGGTTCACCATTTTGCAACTCTTCTGGGCTACGGCGCTTCGGCCATCAACCCGTATCTGGCCCAGGAGTCGGTCCGCTACCTTATCGAAAGCGGAATGCTGGACAAGGATTACTACGCGGCGGTGGATGACTATAACTCTGCTGTCCTCCATGGGATCGTGAAGATATCCTCCAAGATGGGTATTTCCACCATCCAGTCCTACCAGGGGGCACAGATTTTCGAGGCTGTAGGCATTTCTAAAGAGGTGATTGACAAATATTTTACCAATACCGTCAGCCGGGTGGGAGGCATCACCCTGGAGGATATTGCCAGGGATGTGGATGAGCTTCATTCCTCTGCCTTTGATCCTCTGGGGCTGGATGTGGATCTGACACTGGAGAGTGTTGGAAGCCACAAGGAGAGGGCTGGACAGGAGGAGCATCTGTACAATCCCCGTACCATCCACCTTCTCCAGCAGGCGGCATGGAAGAATGATTACAGTCTTTTTAAAGAGTACAGCCACGCACTGAACGAAGAAGGGCAGACCATCAATCTGCGCAGCCTTATGGATTTTAACTTTGATGAAAACGGCGGGATCCCCATAGACGAGGTGGAAAGCGTGGATTCCATCGTGAAACGCTTCAAAACGGGAGCTATGTCCTACGGATCCATTTCCCAGGAGGCCCATGAGACTCTGGCCATTGCCATGAACCGGCTGGGCGGCAAGTCCAATACAGGTGAGGGCGGTGAGAGCGTGGACCGTCTGGTGCCTGGGCCGAAGAACCAGAACCGGTGTTCCGCCATCAAGCAGGTGGCGTCCGGGCGGTTCGGCGTTACCTCCAGGTATCTGGTCAGTGCCCAGGAGATCCAGATCAAGATGGCCCAGGGTGCCAAGCCCGGAGAGGGGGGACAGCTTCCCGGCGGCAAGGTATACCCCTGGGTGGCCAAAACCCGTCATTCCACCACAGGTGTGGGCCTGATCTCACCGCCGCCCCACCACGATATCTACTCCATTGAGGATCTGGCCCAGCTGATCTACGACCTGAAGAATTCCAATACCAGGGCCAGGATCTCGGTGAAGCTGGTGTCCGAGGCCGGAGTCGGTACGGTAGCGGCTGGCGTGGCCAAGGCAGGAGCCCAGGTGATCTTAGTCTCCTCCTTTGACGGCGGCACCGGCGCGGCGCCCAGGAACTCTATCTACAATGCAGGCCTGCCCTGGGAGCTGGGGGTGGCGGAGGCCCATCAGACCCTGATTATGAACGGCCTGCGGGACAAGGTGATCCTGGAGACCGATGGCAAGCTGATGACCGGGCGGGATGTGGCCATCGCCTGCATCCTGGGGGCGGAGGAATTCGGTTTCGCCACGGCTCCTCTGGTGACCATGGGCTGTGTCATGATGCGTGTCTGCAACCTGGATACCTGTCCGGTGGGGATCGCCACCCAGAATCCGGAGCTGAGAAAGCGTTTCAGGGGCAAGCCGGAGTATGTGGTGAATTTCATGCATTTCGTGGCCCAGGAGCTGCGGGAATATATGGCGAAGCTGGGAGTGCGCACTGTAGATGAGCTGGTGGGGCGCACCGAGCTTCTGAAGAAGAAGGAAATGATCCCCAACCAGCGGGCCTGCAAGGTGGACTTTAGCAGCATTCTGGACAATCCTTATGAGGGAATGCGTTTCAGGGGATATGGGGAGAAGCTGGAGTTTGACTTTCAGCTTGAGGAGACCATGGATGAGAAGGTGCTTTTAAAGAAGCTGAAACCGGCTCTGTCAGGGGGGCAGAAGAAGAGCCTCCGGATCGATGTTTCCAATGTGGACAGGAGTCTGGGAACCATCTTCGGATCCGAGATCACCCGCCGTTATCCGGAGGGGCTGCCGGAGGATACATTTACCATAAGCTGCAGCGGCAGCGGCGGACAGAGCTTTGGCGCATTCATCCCCAAAGGTCTTACCCTGGAGCTGGTGGGGGACAGCAATGACTACTTTGGCAAGGGGCTTTCCGGCGGCAAGCTGATCGTGTATCCGCCCAGATCCGTGAAATTCTGTGCCCAGGACAATATTATAATAGGAAATGTCGCCTTGTACGGCGCCACCAGCGGAAAAGCATTTATCAATGGCATCGCAGGCGAGAGGTTCTGCGTCCGCAATTCCGGTGCCACGGCGGTGGTGGAGGGCGTGGGTGACCACGGCTGTGAATACATGACCGGCGGTTGTGTGGTGGTGCTGGGCACGACCGGCAAGAATTTTGCGGCAGGCATGAGCGGCGGCATCGCCTATGTACTGGATGAGAAGCGGGATCTGTACAAGCGGCTCAACAAGGAGCTGGTCTCCTTTGAGGATGTCAGCAACAAGTATGATGTCCTGGAATTAAAGGAGATGATCCAGGAGCATGTGGCCTATACCAATTCAGCCAGAGGTAAGGAGATCCTGGAGCATTTCGGAGAGTATCTTCCTAAGTTTAAGAAGATCCTTCCCCACGACTACCGGCGGATGATGAACAGCATTGTCCAGATGGAGGAGAAGGGCTTAAGCAGCGAGCAGGCACAGATTGAAGCGTTCTACGTAAATAAGCAGGGTTAAGGAGGTGCCATGATGGGAAAGCCAACAGGATTTTTGGAGTATGAGAGAGTGACCAGTGAGGCAGCGGCGCCTCTGGAGCGGATCCGGCATTTTAATGAATTTCACACGCCCCTGACCGAGGAGCAGCAGAAGAAGCAGGGGGCGCGGTGTATGGAGTGCGGTGTGCCCTTCTGCCAGTCCGGAATGATGATCGGCGGGATGGTGTCTGGATGCCCTTTAAATAACCTGGTGCCTGAGTGGAATGATCTGGTGTATACCGGCAACTGGGCCCAGGCCTACAACCGTCTGAAAAAGACCAACAACTTCCCTGAGTTCACCAGCCGGGTATGTCCGGCACTGTGTGAGGCGGCATGTACCTGCGGTCTCAACGGGGATCCGGTCAGTGTGAAGGAGAATGAGTATGCCATTATCGAGAAAGCCTATGCTTCCGGCAAGGCCGGGGCACGTCCGCCCAGGCTGCGCACAGGCAAGCGGGTGGCTGTGGTGGGCTCGGGCCCTTCGGGGCTGGCGGCAGCGGATCAGCTGAACCGCAGGGGACATTCGGTGACAGTCTTTGAGCGGGAGGACAGAATAGGCGGTCTTTTGATGTATGGGATCCCCAATATGAAGCTGGAAAAACATGTTATCGACAGGAAGGTGGAGGTGATGAAGGCTGAGGGCATCACCTTTGTGACCAACGCGGATGTGGGGAAGAACTACAAGGCCGGGAAGCTGAAACGGGAGTTTGACTGTATCATCCTGGCCTGCGGCGCGGGAAATCCCAGGGATATCCAGGTGCCGGGACGTGACGGGGAAGGGATCTTCTTTGCCGTGGATTTCTTAAAATCCACCACAAAGAGCCTTCTGGCTTCAGGACTGGAGGACGGGAACTATATTTCCGCCAGGGATAAGCATGTGCTGGTCATCGGAGGCGGTGACACAGGAAATGACTGTGTGGGTACTGCCGTCCGCCACGGCTGCGCGTCGGTGACCCAGCTTGAGATGATGCCAAAGCTGCCGGACAGACGGACGGAGGATAATGCATGGCCCCAGTGGCCCAGGGTCTGCAAGACGGATTATGGCCAGGAGGAGGCAGCGGCTGTCTTTGGCCAGGATCCCCGGATCTACCAGACTACAGTCAAGGAGTTTGTCAAGGATGAGGCCGGTAAGGTCTGCCGGGCGGTGCTTGTGAGTCTGGCGCCCCAGAAGGATGCAGAGACGGGCCGGACCCTGATGGTACCGGTGGAGGGCAGTGAGCGGGAGATCCCGGCTGACCTGGTACTGATCGCGGCAGGATTTCTGGGTGCCCAGCCCTATGTGGCCGATGCCTTTGGCGTGGAGCTGGACGGGCGGACCAATGTGGCTACGGAGCCTGGGTGCCATGAAACTTCCGTGGAGAAGATATTCACTGCCGGGGATATGCACCGGGGGCAGTCCCTGGTGGTGTGGGCCATCCGGGAAGGAAGAGAGGCGGCCAGGGAGGCGGATCAGTATCTGATGGGGTATACGGGGCTGGCGTAGGGCGTAACAGTTCAAGGGGTGACTGGACGGCTGGCGTAGGGCGTAACAGTTCAAGGGATGAGTGAACGGCTGGTGTAGGGCGTAACAGTTTAAGGGGTTACTGAACAGTTGCCGTAAGACAGCTGTATTTCCTGCTTCTTTTATATTTTCACTTTACATCCTGCCGAAATATGATATACTTGGTCTGAAACAGTAATGGTCCCGTCAGCGGGCACCGTTACACAAAACTATTATACAGAATGCAGAGTAGGTCTGTGCGCGTTAAGTGCCGGGTGGACGGGGAGTTGCCTGCCGGACGAAAAGGGCGGAGGATGAAGAATCTGTCCTTGCGGTGCATGGTCCGCATCCCGCTGCAAAGAGGATAGGGGACCGGGCAGAGAAGTTCTGCCCCGGCTTTCGGTTATCTCCTTTGTGGTTCGAGAGGTCTGCAAAGGAGGTAATTTTTTATGAAGAGATTAGCAACTTTGTTTACCTGTTCCTATGGTGAGTTTCGGAGTACACGGACCATTACCACGGCGGCTATGCTGGGGGCGGTGTCTGTGGTACTGGGGTATTTCTCCGTGCAGCTGGGGGATTATATCAGGATCAGCTTCTCCACGATCGCCAACCAGCTGGTGTACTATCTGTTCGGTCCGGTCTTTGGATGTGTGTTCGGAGGCGTGCTGGATGTGCTGAAGTACCTGATTAAGCCCACCGGGGGATTCTTTCCGGGCTTTACCCTGAGTGCGGCAGTGGCCGGAGCGCTGTATGGGGTCTTCTATTACCGGAAGCCTGTCCGGCTGTGGCGGGTCCTGGCGGCGGAGCTGGTGGTGGCTGTAATCTGCAATATGTTCCTGGGGACGCTGTGGCTGAGTATGCTGTACGGGAAGGCATTTATGGTGCTGCTTCCCATGCGGGTGGTGAAGAATCTGATCAT
>Ga0137308_102797_pt1 | contig 10447 bp, 16 predicted proteins | sample Inofrocosms_June_FD_97181 | JGI IMG/M metagenome (GOLD analysis project Ga0137308, IMG submission 97181) | Mouse cecal microbial communities from Vienna, Austria - N-Acetylneuraminic and N-Acetylglucosamine D2O microcosms_June | ecosystem: Host-associated > Mammals > Digestive system > Large...
GCAAGTCAGTAATCTTATTTTACTCTGAGGTATTTTTTTCTCAACCTTCTTTCTTGGAATTCCCTATACTTGAATTATACAGGAAGCTCCTTTTCATGTCTTCACACATAAAAAAAGCCAGAATAGTAATCCGGCTTCCTGTCTGCATTTCCTGTTATTTAGTTTAAATATAAACCGCCTGCCTCCTTTCCTTATAAAAAGCCAGGAACTGTCCTGGCTTATGTAACTGGTATAAATGTCCCCCGTCCTGTTTTTTGCGGCTGTCCACCCTGGCAGTATCATCCTGCCATGTCTTTCATTCCCTGGCAGATAATCCAGACACAGCAAACACCAGCCGAAGTGCCAGGACAAACAGCAGCAGGCATATTTTTAACAGGAAATATACAAAACCTGCTAACAGCCATACCATGTATAAAAATATTTTCATTATGATAAAAAATACTTTCCCTGTTTTCCTTAAAATAACCCCTGCCATTGTTTTGCTCCTCCCTGTATCATCCCCATCCACTGGCTAATTCTGCCATGATATGGTCTTCCTCTGTCCCAGGACTGCCACTGTCCTCTGTCCCTTCCATATTTTCTGTACCTGCAGAAGCATTTAGTGGTGCTGCTGTTACCGCTGGCAGCCGGCTTCCAGCCAGTGCTATTCCAAGCATCCTGACTACTTCATCCCTTGCCTGTTCCCTGATATCTGCATAAATGCCTGCCAAATCTTCCCTGGTAAGATATTCTTTCTCTTTCTTTCCTCCAGATGGCGTCACCAGACTTTCCCCATCAAGACTGCGGATATAAAAATCTATGGAATCCACGATAAATTTATTGACTGACTTATGGATTTCCGTATTCAGGTCTGCCAGAACCTTTTCTACCCTCTGGTGCTGTTCATTATCCATATTCAGACGCAGGCTGTGGTAACATATATTTGTTTTTGCCATAACATCACCTTATCTTTCCTTTCACAGCTGATAAAAATACTTTTGCCAGCTGCTCATATCCTTTCGCATTTGCACGGATATCCTCAATATACTGGATATTCGCACCTTTCTGTGTGCCAAATTTTTTCATAACAGATGCACCACCACCGACAAAAACAATGGGCGTCACATCCAGGTTATAGCCATGTTCTTTAATTATATGGTAAATTTTTTCCACAAACCCATCCAGATGTCCCTGCACGACAGACATATAATTTTCAGGAAGGCTGCCTTTCCCTGCCATTACCTGCTGTATCACAGATTCTTCCAGTTCCTGCCCCAGCTGCCTGACACATTCCTCGTTGATTTCCCTCATGCAGCGTATCAGCCCCTGCGGGCTTGTCACGCACTCCTGCTCCTGTGGCCTGCCATCCGTGATTGGCATGATATCTACAGTCCATGAACCAATATCCACCACTACTACCCGGCCTGGCAATGCTGCAATCCTGTCCGCTACTGCTGCATAACACTGTGGGAACACTGATACCCTGGCAATCCTTACCCTGTATTTTTTCTTTTCAAAACGGAAATTTACTTCCTTATTCCTGGAAAGATAACTGATAAACTCCTGTTTCTCTGCACCAAACCTTGTCAGCGGAAGCCCAGCAGAAATAAGCACATCCGCCTCCTTTTTCCCACGCCTGCAAAGCTCCTTTGCTAATGCCGCCAGTGTCAGGATATAGAAATTGTCATTTTCCACTTTGCAGTCCCGGACTTCCAGACGTTTCCCGCCCACCTTGTAATAAACACCGCCAAATTCCACAACATTATCAAAAAATGCCGGTTCTGTTGTGATTTCTTTTACCCCTGTAGTAAATACCTGTGTTGCCGTTTTCATATTTGACCAGCCATGGTCTATCCCAATGATTTCAATACGTTTATCCAAAACTTATTCCTCCTTGTTTTTAATACTGCCTGCACCTGTATGGCTGCTATGCCACGCCCCACAGACTATGCACCCCACTCCATGCCATCTTTTCCTAAAATCCTTTTCATACATGGAAAACAGTAACCTTCCTGTTTTTTATAAGGACAGCCATAACATAGGCTGTTTTTATCCACCTGCTCCTGTAATCCTGCCATTTCCTTTGTACAATGCTGTACAATGCACCGACGGCTGTTCCCATAAAAATACCTGCAGTGCAGGCATTCCTGCAAATCCTGGTTCTGTTTAGCATGAAACCAGACAATTTTTTCCTGTTTTACAGGCTTTTGCACCCTTACATTAATTTCCATAAGAACAATCTCTCCTTTCCCTGGGAAAAAAGCCACGCAATTTTCCAAACTGGACACACTCTTTTCCTGCCATAGCCTGGCCTTCCTTTCCCTCCATAAAAACAGGACTGCCACAGCTATGCAGGCATGGCATCTGCCATGCTAAAAACTAGCCCAGTCCTGTTAAAATATAAATATTAACTAAAATACACAAACAAGCTGCATACATACACAAACTGTATGCCCTCTCCATGCCCGTGATATTTTTCTTGCAATCCGCTTTAAAGTTTCACCCCACATTCCATAAAAGCCCAGATCTGGCAATGCAAACATAACCATATCTCACTTTTTCCATAAATACAGGTTTTGGTTCCAGACGGCGCCATCCTTATCCATAACCCTGGTTTAAATGTTAAAAAAATAGGACTAAATTAGGCTCAACCCCTTAATTTTACTGGGTTTCTTCTAACTTGTCCCTATTATAACATGGGCATCCGCAAGTTCATAACTCCAATCGTTGGGGAGTGACGCTTTTAACATTCTCGCAAGCTGTGATTTCTGCCCTTTCTCTGACAGTTCAACAGAGTTCCATAAGGTGGCTCGGTCTGCATATTCTTTGGGCGCATTGAGTGGGAGAGTGATTTCGCTATGCACTAAATCCTCATGGTATTTCGGGCGGTAGGTCTGCCCGTCAAACTCGCTGACAAGAACGCTTCTGCTGATATAGGACGCTTTCTCGACTGCTGACTGCCCTTTGCTCCGCCTGACTATGGAGAAACGTGTGCTTGCCTGTTTCGTGACATTACCCATACGCAACACCTACATTCTGCCGACAGGGTAGTGGGGCGCATGGATAGACTTTGTGGGCAGATAAAAGCCGTACTTTGGCTTTTATCTGAACGCAAAGTTCACTAAAGGGTAGCAAGCGCAGCTTGCGAAGGGGAATTGTCGTTTCCCCTTTTGGCTGCCGCAAGGCAGACAACGCCCTCCGCAGGAGTCCATGCAAGTGAAACTTGCCCCTCGGAGAGCGCACATACCACCTCTGGTGGTATATCTGTGCGCACCCTGTAAACAGGGTGAATACGTTACCTCGGCTTTCCAGTGTCCTCGCCTTTGTCATTCCGTACCGCCCTCACTTTCGTTTTCGGCATTGGGGAGAGTGGGTTGTGGGGGAGTGGTTTCTCGGCTTTCCGTTTTGATTTTAGATATAATCTGCTGACACTCCCTTGTCTGCAAGGCAACCGACAAGATACGGTTTAACTCGCCCTCGTCATAGCGATAACAGTCGGGGAAATACTTCACGATAATACCGCCCATGATGTACTTGTGGTGGTTCTCGGCTTTACGTTTCTTCTCGTTCTGTTTTTTCTTTTCGTTGGCTACACGCTGTTGCGCCTGTTTCAATGCCTGCAATGCCTTTTCTAAGTTTTTGCTTGTGTCATTCTTGCTCTCAATCATTTCTGATACCTCATTCTTTCTGTGACTGTGTTAATAGTTTCTGAAAATAAAAAAGGTAGCGGATTGTCTGTTAAGATAATCGCTACCTAAAGGTAAACAATATTCAGTTTTTACATCATTTATCTGTTCTGATTTTCCAGACAATAGAAATTTATTCTATTACCTTTTTCATCCAGATATCTAAAAAAGCAAGCTGTTCATCTGTATGAAACCAATGTTCCCCATTTTCCATTACAGTAAGATGTGTATTGTGGTTACTAATAAATTCATTCACTGTTTTACGGGATACAAGGTTATCATTCCCTGCATACAGAATTTCTGTAGGAACATTCCATGTTATAGGGTTTTCCCTAACAAAGCATAGATATTTCCATGATAATGTTTCCCCAAAGTCCGTAGGAATATCTCCTTTCTCATGCAAATCTGCTTCTGATACATTCGCCCAACTCATCATATCCAATATAAGTCTTTCCATATCAAGTACAGGTGAAATAAATAAAGCCTTTTCAATGTCACAAGCCTGTAATGTGTGCATTGCAAAATAAGCACCAATACTATTTGCAATCACATAAATATGGTCATATCTTTTATGTGTGTTTTCATAAGCCTCTTTAATTTGATTTTGTACAATCCATGGAAGATAATCATTGTAATATATGCCAATTATATCAAAACCCGAACAATTTTTCTTGTATTGTTCAGCTTCCAAATGACTTCCCCATTTTCCATGAATATATAAAATTACTTTTTTCACAATGCCACCTCTACATAAATCCCGATTGTCGTTTTGTTAATCAATTCATTTCAATTCAAGCATTTTCTATATGCTTAGTGTTTTTTCAACAAAATAGAAACGTGTGATTTTTATGATTTCTGTATAACTTCTAATGCTTTTTGAATATCATTATAAACTAATGACTGCATACTATCCTCATAAATAGAAATGTATGCATTTTGCAGGGCAGAAAGAATATCTTTCTTCAATTCAGACTTATGTTTTGCAATAATGGGTAACAATTTGATACATTGCCTTGCTGTAATAGGTTTGACATCTGTTATATGTGTCAAATATTTATCAATAACCTCATCAATTTTATAATCCTTATCCCATTTCGCATTATAGGCAAGTAGTGTAAGTCCTCTTGTGCGAATGTAAGAATTATCACTATCAAGCATATCGCTCAATCTGTCCATATAAGGATAGACGCAATCTGTTTCTTCACTTTCTTTTTGTAATTCCTGTAATGCCTTGTATGCAACATTATTGTTCTTATCAAACAGTAATTCAAATGTTTCTGTTATATTGACTGACATAGTATACTCCTTTGCAAACTGGAATTGTACAATTATTTACAGTGCAGTTATCCAAAAGCATACTGCCGAAATTGCAGAAAGTGGTGTCATTACATGTTTTTCTTTTTTGCTTTTGGAAATAAAATTCATAACCGTATTGAATGAGAGATATACCGCCATAACAATACAGATTATCTTTGTTGTATTATCCGAAAACCATAAAGGTATAAAACCTCCCATTTGCAAAATGATAACTACAAAAAACATCTGCAAGATAAGCTGTATCATCAAAATAATCCTTAGTTTCTTAGGAAAAACTTTATATTGCCCTCCCATTGTCAACTCTCCTAATGGCAAGCCACAAATTATGAGAAATGATAATACAATTACTATCGAAAAGATACTCGCTCCTATAATAGCTATCATAACCAACCTCCGCAAGCATTGATTTGTCAAATTGTTCAATGTCATTATCTTACCACAAACGCATACACAATTCCATTAAATTTTGCTTAATCTCCTTTTGCCTTATTCTTTGCAATCATCATCTGCCTTGCCCGTTCCCTCTGCTCGGTGCTGACCGCTCTCGGTTTTCGGTAGCTGATGTATGACTTCGGAAAGGAATAGGTCTTAGATACTTCGTCCTGCCCTGTCAGCTTGTATATGTCAGGGAAATCGGCAACAAGCGTGTCAAGTTTCCGCATGACTGCCTTATCCCTTGTATAGAGGGTGGCGGTCTGCTCTCCTGCGTTATAATTGAGAATACTTTCCTGCTCGTATCGTGATAGTTTCATAATTCCATATCCCCCTTTCCCTTGCTGTGGGTTCTGTGCTTTTTTCCCTCGGCAACTGTTGGCTGTTTTGCCTGTTCCTTTGCTCTGGCTAACCTTGTCCTTATGGAGTGGTCACGCTCGGTCAGTTTCCGTCTTTTGGTGGTGGCGGTCAGTTCCGCACACGTTTTTTCTGACAGGGCATTTAATTTCTTCAAGGTGTCGCTTACTATCTGCTTTGTATCGCTGTCTTTTACCTGCGGAAGAATAGCGGACAGACTGGCGCACGTTTCCGCTTTGCCCTGCTCCCCAAACTGATAGATTAAGTTGATTTCATCAGCGTTAAAAGGTATCTGAAAATTTGCGCCCTCACATAAACGCTCCACGCCCACGCACTTAGGGATATTCCTTGTCAGTTCGTAATTATCCCTCGCTGTGATTGTTCCATGACTGTCGGTCTGCCTTACCTCGACTTCACACTGGCTTTTCTGTTCCAACACAAGCCACTGGTATTTATCGTTTTCTTTCGTAAATACAGTCTGATGCGCATTGGAGTGTGTCTTGCTACGGATATATTTGTCGGTGGTACTGTAATAGTCCAAAATCTGTTGTTCCTGCTTTTTATTCATGTTCTTTGCCCTCCTGTGATATGGATTGATATGATTGATTGGTTTCGGTGCTGATATATGATTTTCTTCCGTTACTTGTTGGGAGTATGAATTGCGGAATATCATTGTTGGGTATTTCTCCGCTTGGGGGAATAGGAGTTCATTTCATACGGTAATTACCACATGAAAAAAGACTATAACCGTTGCTGTCATAGCCTTTTAAGGATTGAGGAAGTCCCTTTGTTTACTTGTATTTGTTTGTCACCCCTCCGCACTATCCAACATCCGTGGCGCACACAACGCTGGACACATCTTCCCTGTGCATAAGCCCCTTTAACACCTTATACTGCGCCGCTGTGCCGCTTTTTACTTCTGTCTGCCATTCCTCCGGTATCATGGGCAGGCTCTCATAATTCCACTTTTTCCATGCATCAGAATAGGCATCTGGCTGTGCAAGCTCCACCAGATGCCCGATGCACCATGAAACAATGAAACCGTTCCCCTCCATGTACCCGTCTTTTCTTTCATCTGCGCCGATCACATGGGAAACTGCCTGTGCCACGCTCGGCTTCTCGGTTATCACTAACTGCATTTTATTTTCCTCCTGTCAATTCAATATCACATTCCACTTCGTTTCCCCATACGTCAAACCCGTCTGTCTTTCTCCGGGCAAAAAGCTCTATCTTTGGTACACTGCCCATAAGCCGGTTAATCCTTTGATGCACCTCTGCCGGTTTCCTGCTGTGTTCTTCAATATGTGACATGACTACCTGATGCACCCCTGCATCCACACGCTTCGGTGCGCCTTTTGTTGCCAGAATACAAAGCTCCGCATTGCTGCGTGTCCAGTATCCCATGCCCCAAAAGAGCGATTCCTTCTTTTTATTCTGCTTTACCCATACAAACGCCACTGTTTTATAGGTAAAGCCCCATGCCTTTATTACTTCCAGCCCTTCCAAAAGGCAGGGGAATGTTACCCATAGAAATAAGGCACAGTCCTTGTCTGCAATGCCAGCAACCGGAAGTGCCTTTATATCTTCTATGTCCATAGTGGGATAGTGGCTCTCTGCGCTTCTTCCCATGCCTTTTTTAGAATACACCCTGTAGTGCCAGGGCGGGTCAGCCAGAATAACGGAATACTTCTTTTCTCCCATGCTGCCGGTTACTCCTCCCCATTTTCAAAAAAATCATCTCCGGAACCGTCCTCCGGTTCTTCATCTTCATTCTCGTATTCCTCCTGATCCTCATCGTCCTCATCTTCGTCCTCGATGAAGTCCTCTTTTTTCTTACGGACTACCTTGAAATAATAAGCTCCACCGATAAATGCTATTGCAAGTGCGCCCATGAGGATATAGGAAATGACCGGGTTCGGCTCTGCCGCTTTTTCCTCCGGTCCGGTTTCCTCTGTGCTTTCTTCATCTTCCGTATTTTCTGTTTCTCCGGTATTTTCCTCTGTCTGCTGTTCATCTTCCGGCTTTTCCCCGTTATTGTTTGGCAGTGCGCTTTCCCCTGCCGGGATTGCCGATTCCAAAGCTGCGGAATTTTTCGGCAGAGTATCACTGTTGCCGGAAGTGGCGTTTAACAGGTCATTTTCCGTAATCTCCGTAAGGAAATACACCATTTCCTCCTCCCCGTCACGGTCAATGATCAGGTAGAAAACCTTGTCCGATGCCGTCTGGATTGTGTAAAATTCTTTCCCCTGTTCTGACTGTTTCTTTTCCGTATCCCCGCTTTCTGCCGTTTCTTCCTTTTCTGCGGCATCCGCTTTGGCAAATTCCTGTTTTTTCTGTTCCTCCGGTGTCTGCGAAACGGTGTTCCCGTCACCGTCTGTTTTGGTGTGTTCCGTTACGGTGGCTGTTGCGTTCCCCGGCTTGGTGGCTTCGGCATTGACAGGGAGCTGCTCTGCCGGGTTCTCGTCACTTTCATCTGCCGAGTCTTTATAATAAGGGTTTTTCGTTTTATAAACTTCCGACATATTTCCGGCATTGTCCATTGCGGAAATGGTAAAATACTCATACCCTGCGTCAAACTGCTGTAAACGGATATTCAGTGTGCCGTTTGTGAACTCTGTAAATTCATACCCGTTCACATAAACCGCTTTTGCGCCGAAGTCCGTGTCATGTACCTGGACGCTCAACAGCCCGTCGCTGACTGCCGCATTGAGCGTGGGCTTTGTGGTATCAAAACATTTGACTGCCCTGTTTCTTTCATATGTATTGCCTTTCTGGTCTGTGACCTGCACATAGACAGTACAGTTTTCGGAAATTTCCAGCTTCTTATCTTCCGTCACGTCCGTCCAGCTCCCGTTCTGCCCGACCTTTGCCTGAATTTTTGCAATCTCAAAATTTCCCGTATGCGCCACGTCCGCCACCTTGAACGTGACAGTTACGGTATCATGAAACCAGCCGTCCGGCTTGTTGATGCTGATTGACACATTCGGTTTTTTATAGGCACAGAGCCTGTAATCCTCCACGCACACCTTACAGTTACGGTCATATTCATAAGCGCCGCATTTATCCCCACAAGTACATTCCGGTTCCGGCACTTCATTTCCTGAAACGCTTTCCCCCTCTGTTTCCTGTTCCGTTGATCCCAGCTCTGATGTTTCCTGCTCCGTGGTGCTTTCCTCCGTACTGCTCTCCGTTTCTTCCTCTGTGCTGCTTTCCCCGCTGTCCTCTGCCCTTACAGCAATGGCATTGTTCCCGTTCATGGAAAATGCCGCTGCGGGCATACAGAATAATACTGCGGATAAAATGAGCGATAACACCGCCCTATAACGTAACTTCATTTTTTTGTTCATGGCTTTCTGCCTCCCTTTCTGTTTGCTGTTTCTGTCCTGACTGTTCCTCCTGCTCTTTTTTCTTCAGCAGGCTTAAAATTTCTTCCTCACTGACTTTGTTGAGCAAGATCAGACGCTCCAGAGAAATTTTATTTTTCTCAATAAATTTCATCTTCTCCGCATCCTCTGCCATCTGTAACTGGCTTTCCAAATCCTTCTGCTTTCCCTGCAGGTCTGCAAGCTGCCCCCGTACTTTGGAAAGCTCTTTTTCAATCCTTTCCTTTGTCACACTATACCCTTCCTTTCTGCACCGGATAAGGTGCTTTTTAGTGTCCTTTCATAAAAAGTCTTACATTTTCATATGCCTGTGTGATATAATAATTTTACAGAAACCTGAAATTTTCAGACTGAATGATTACCGGACATCAATTTCCTGATAAGCGACCGAACGCATAAAAATGGCTCTGCCAGTAGGACGTATTGATACTGGCGTATTTAATCGGATCACCGCAGTGTATCATTGTCCCATTGCCGCAATATATCCCTACATGGCTCACAGACCCCGCCGAGTTGTAAGTGCCTGTAAAAAAGATAATATCCCCCGCTTTTGCATCTGCCGCCGAAACCGGTGTACACTGGTCATAAATACCCTGTGCGGTAGTCCGTGGCAGGTTATGCACCCCGCTGTTGGTAAATACCCAGCAGACAAAACCGGAACAGTCAAAGCTGGTTGACGGGCTTGAACCGCCCCATACATACGGATAGCCTAAATACTTTGCGGCTTCCTCCATAAGCGCCTGCACTGCCGCATCATCGTAGGAATCAGGCGATATGGCATTTCCCCCGCCGCTTCCGGACGCTGGCGTTTCCCCGTAGAGCGTCCCTTCCCCTGCTTCAAAATAAAATAACGGGTTATAATATTCCCCGTTATACAGACATTCAATATGCAGATGGCTTCCGGTGCTGCTCCCCGTATTCCCTGTTGTCCCTATGCTGTCCCCATGCTTTACGGTCTGCCCCGCACTGACGCTTAACGTGTCCATGTGGGCATACTTGGTACAGTAACCGTTGCTGTCCTCAATCACAATATAATTCCCGTAATAACTGTCGTAAGCAGCCGTTGTGACTGTGCCATCCATCGCCGCAAGGACGGTTGTTCCTGTCGGAACTGCAATGTCAACGCCCCTGTGGAGCTGTTCCGCCCCTGTCACCGGATTGATGCGGTAGCCGTAATAGCTGCTCACATAGTTGTACCAGTACAGGTTCAGCGGAGTATAAAACTGCTGTGTCAGCCCATGCGTTTCATTATAAAGCGCATAGATTTCTTTCTGCTCACTGTCCATGTGTCCG
>Ga0137308_102798_pt1 | contig 10445 bp, 11 predicted proteins | sample Inofrocosms_June_FD_97181 | JGI IMG/M metagenome (GOLD analysis project Ga0137308, IMG submission 97181) | Mouse cecal microbial communities from Vienna, Austria - N-Acetylneuraminic and N-Acetylglucosamine D2O microcosms_June | ecosystem: Host-associated > Mammals > Digestive system > Large...
TAGGTCTGTTAAAGTTACCCTTCTTCCAGAAAATCTTTTTTATTTTCCTCTTGACATTTCACCAAATTGCTTCCATGACTTCACTCACTGCCAGCTCCTGGACAGAATCGCCCGGAACGATGATGGTCAGCCTACGCTTCTCCCCAAGGAGGAAGCGCACGAGACGCTCCCTCACGGAGATATGGCGGCAGCTCACGATCCCTCCAGATGCCGGCTCCTTTGAAACACTGATCCTCAACGTGTGTTCCATAACCATGACCTCCATTTCTGAAGGGCGGCTGTTTTCATGCCCTTCACTATACGGAGATTTCATACCGGGTTCATACACCCTTGGACGCAAAAAAATGTTTTAGCTTTTCACGGACACCCTTTACGCTTTTCATGACGGCATTCGGGGCTACTCCTTCCCTTCTGGCAATCTCATTGATGGAAAGGCCGTCAGCAAGGCGGCGCACACGCTCCCTCTGTATTTCCGTCAAGCTGCCAAGCGCCTCCTGCAGTTCCCCGCTGTACTCATCCGATATGAGGAGGCTTTCCGGCGTTTCCCCGCCAGCGTACTCCGCACCCTCAAACTGTGCTGCATCCAACGAATAGCAGTGGTAGCGCTCCTTACGGGAAAGGTTGTCCTCCAGCCGCCTATCCTCAATTATGACGGCACCGATGGATTCCTCCACCTCGACCTCCGACACAGTCCCGTCTGCAAATTCATATTTAATTTTCATTCAGATTTCCTCCAGTCTTGAAATTTTTGAAAACAGAAAATTCAAGACTGGAAGGTGGCGCACGGGACTGGTAAAATGTCAGAAACAGCCTTTTTCCGACAACGAAAAAGCGCACCCACTGTAAGGCAGGTGTGCTTGTCTTAAAAATGGTGGTGCATATTGGAGGACTTATGGGGATTGGCAGGGAATATGTCGAATAAAAAAATACCGCAATCCCCTCAAGGACTACGGTATGTACAGAAAGAATATATTGTTTTATTTTTGGAGGCGTAAAGCCTGTCCCTGCCCATGGTATATTCATGGCATCCCCTTTCTGGGGATGCACAGCATTCAAATCTGTTTTTCCCCATGACAGCTTGTCAATAGGGGAAAATTATACAAAATGATTTTGTAGACCTGCTTTAGTGAAATTGTAGGAACGCTGTAGAATATCGCAAGTTACGACATGACAAAAGGGAGAATATCACTTAAAATCTGATTATAAAGAACTACGGTGAAATCACTTGGAACATGGAAACAAAACGGACAAAATAAGGCGGCTCAGTTTCAAGCCGCCTTTATGTAGCCACAACACAATTTGTGTCTGTTTCAAAACAATATCCAACCTCTCGAATACACCGAATGGCAAAGCAACCCTCTGGCAATAATCTGCCTATTTTCTCACGCAGATTATGGACATGGCAGGCTATGGCGTTGTTTGCATTACCAAATGCCTCCTCCTTCCATAACTTTTGATATATTTGGTCATAGGTAAGAACACATCCCTTATTTGCTACAAGCAAACAGAGAAGGTTATATTCTTTTGCCGTCAGCCTAATTTCCTGACTGCCACAATATACTTTCCGATGAGCTTGGTCAATTTCCAAACCAGAAAGTGACAGCACCGGCTCGTGTTTCAGACATATAACTTCAAATTCAGGATGCTCCTTCAATCCCTCCAATATTTCATCAATAATAGAAATGTTTCTTTTTTCAGACTCAATCACTAATACTCGTTCGATGCTATCACCCTCTTTCATAAATGCTGTCCCTGCATGATATGGCAGCTCTCCATTGTCTGCAATGCCGCCCTGTGTTTATCCGGTGTAATTCCCGCACAGCAGGATGCATCTACATAAATCGGCACTTCTGGCATATATACCTTTAATAAGAGAGCGTTGGAAACCACGCATACATCTGTGCAAAGCCCAATCAGTTCAATTTCCTTTATTGGCTGCTCTTTATGGATTTCCCTCAAATCCTCCGCAAGCCGCTGCGATGCAAAGGTTGACTTATAATATACTGCTCCGTTTCGTTCCGCCTGCACCTTTGCCAGCTCCTGTACTAACTGCCATCCTTTTGTGCCAACTACACAATGCTTTATCGGCAACAGCTTTCCTTCCTGAGTAGAAAGATAATCTTCTGTATGGGTATCCATTGAAAAAAACACATGACCGGGATATTCTCTGGCTTTTTTTGCAGCAGCATTTACAATGGATTCCGCTTCTTTCGTTCCAAGTGCTCCTGTTACAAAATCATTTTGCATATCTACGACAATCAGATAGCAGTCAGGACTTTCCACAGGTTTTATCCCCTGCATTTGACAGATTAAATTCTTTGCAAAAGTTACCATCCCTTTTGCTTCCTCTGTCCTTAAAAATTTTATATCCAGTCCATTGGCGGACAGACGGAATCTGTCCAATGCATCTGCATCCTTAAAAATCTTGTAAAGCACCACACTATTCTGCTCCAATGGACTCCTTCCTGAAATGACATCAATTCCAGTCTGGTCGTCACGATCATGATAATAAATAATATCATAGCACTTCTGTTTAAACTCCAGTTTATGGGATACACAATATTCCCGATAATAATCTGCCGCACGCTGTCCATGTCCAACATCCAGCCAGTCATCCAGCCGTCTGGAATCATGAAATGCCGCAGCAGCTCCCAATATATCCTTATCTTCTTCCGGCAATCCCTGACGCTGTGCGATTGCTAATGCGTAGAGCATTACACGCCTGCAATGTGCGCCTGTGTGCTTTTCACTGTCCTCCAATGTAAACGTAATCTGATTTTCCAGAATATCATTCCACTTATCAAATACAGGTTTTATCCGTTTCCATTCCGGTAATCCCTCCATCCACTTTTCCTGCATAGCCTTACCCCGCTTTCACGATTTCACGCAACGCCGCTGCAATATCCTGATCCACACCAATGGACTTTTCCTGTATCCCGTCAGGAATGTAAATCTCACCTTTGTTGAAAGTAATATACTTTGCATGAGGTTCTGCTGCCGTAAGCTGCATAAATGGCATTTTTATCATCTGATTGCGCCAGCCAACACCAAACTCTAAAATGACAAGGTTTTTTCCATGCATACGATTTACAAATCCCTGATAGCGGGCAGCTTTTTCCTGCCAGTTCTTTTTCCCCTGAAAAGAGGAGTACTCCCCATAATTTACTTCCATACTCCCACTGCATTTTGGGCATCTGGGCAAAAGTCTTTCCGGCACTCTGCCATCTGTTTCCGCCTCTGCCATGCGAAGAACTGCCTCCCTGTCCGAATAAACATCATCACAGCAGCCCTTTGTGCAACGCATTTCTGTCAGCTTGCCTTCCATTTCAAATACACGTTCTTCCTCGAAACCTGCCGGGATAAAGTGATCCTCCCCATTGGACGTGACAACAAAATAATCCTTTTCCTTTACAAGTTCATACATATCCTTCATAATCTGTGACGGTTCATCCTGCAAACACTTTTCTTTGATGATTCGGCTGAAATATGCCCATCTTTCTTCCTCGGAAGAATAGGAAACAGCCATCCCCTGCAAAATACAGTAAATACCATATTTTTCCCTGAAATCACCCATTCTTTCACGAAACCACGCATCATCCGCAAATAAATGATACCCCTCTGCTATGGATAATCCGTTGCTGGCTCCGATCAACACCCCGTCCGCTTCACTGATGATTTGCTTTATTTTCTGATATACATTCACTTTCCTGTCCCTGCCTTTCCTTTCATAATCTGTTTTAAATCTCGTAAGGTTTTCGATAAATCACCATCTATATACAGGCTTTTGTTTTTCAAATGCTCCGGGGAAGAAGAATCTTCCTGATTCATACAAACATAAAAAACGCCTTTATTTTTATATGTCATTTCCCAAAAGGGCAATTTAATAATACCTAGCGTCATTTCTCCCACTCCTAATTCCAGCAACAAAACGCTTTTTGCATTTTCTTTTGTCAGGCATGGTTTCAGAAAAGATTCGTAGCGTATTACACCATCTTTCCAATCCTGCCCCTCCAGAAACGTATCATCTCTTACCCACGGAACCATGATCCGTCCACATTCCCGGCACCTCGGAAGCAGTTCCGAAGGTATTCGCATCTCCTGCATGCTTTCACACATCTCCCGGATGATGTTCTCATTCGGATAAATCTGGTCATGACAGGGCTGACTGCATTGAAAATAGCCGACATTCCCCTGATAACTGCAAATAGAATTTTGGGGAAATACACGTTCAAATTGCATATCCACATTGGTTGTTAATACAAATACTTCTTTTCCACTTACAATTTCCGCCAAGTCATAATAGGTCTGCCCCGTTGGAGCATCCCACAGACTTTGTATATAACGTGCGTAATATGCCCACTGTTGTTCCGGTGAAGAATAGCAATAATAAAATCCTGCAAAGGGAGATTGAAAGCCATATACTTCTTTAAAATCCTGCAACTGTCCTTCCAGATAAGGCATCCAATGGTAGTGATTATAGCCTGCTGCGCTGGAAAGCCCGGAACCACCCCCAATCACAACTGCATCTACCTGACGGATTTTTTCTGCCAGGAGTTCCAGATTTTCTTTATTGTTCATTCTTTGCACCATATTTTCTTATTTTTTCAACTGTTCTTTCCAGAACCACTGCAATATCCTCTTTTATCGCAGTTCCTTTTCCTTCTAACTCCTTTGGAAGCAGTGCATCTTTTGGGTTGATTGTAATGTAATAGGCTTGCGGCAGGGAGTATGTCATATTCCAAAAGGGCTGCTGAATGAACATGGGCGTCATGCGCCCCACTCCAAGTTCCAGAAAAAGTATTTTTTTATGTTTATTTTCCATCAGAAAATGATTCCACTTTTCGTATTCCTCTTTATATTTTCTGCCTTCCAAAAACGTGTAGCCTCGAACCCACGGCTCCAGTTCCCTTCCACATTTCGGACAGTGCGGAATCAATTCTGTAGGAATCCGGCAGTCCTTTATATTTGCATACATCTCCTCAATCATACTTTTACTTTCAAACAGCTCGTCATGACAGGGACGCACACACTGAAGCCATCTGAAATCTCCCTGAATGGTACTGACTCTTTCTTCCGGAAAGCGTCTGCTAAATAAGGTGTCCTGATTGGTTGTCACCACAAAATAATTCTTTCCTTTCAGAAGTTCAAACAGATTTTCATAGGCAGGGCCGTCCGGAAGCTCCAGATTTGCATGGATGGAGGTCGCCAGAAATGCCCAGCGTTCTTCACTGGTCGGGTATGGGTAATAATATCCATTAAAGCTCCCCTGAAACCCGTACTTTTTTTCAAATTCTCCAAAATATTTCTTGAAATATTTATCGCTGTGATATGCCATATCATAACCAGTAGCAACAGACATTCCCGCAGCCGCTCCTACACAGACAGCTTCTGCCCACTCCATCTGTTCAAGCAGAATCTCCGCTTTTTTATCATATTTTCGATTCATGTTTGCTTTCTTTTCCTTTCAACTCTTTTTATTGACTTTTATCCTATTTGTTGTTATTATATAAATAACAACCAGTTAGAAGTATAGCACTATCCATATAACAAGTCAAGCGGCTGTTAAAATTAAATTTACAGCAAAGGAGTTTTTCATGAAATATTCTACAAAATTAAGTGACGCAGTGCATATCATGGCTTTTATTGCAATCCATCAGGAGTATGACCTAAGCAGCACTGTAATTGCTGACAGTATTCAGACAAACCCGGCTTTTGTCCGACAGATCATGATGAAATTGAAAAAGGCAGGATTGATGTCCAGCGTAAACGGTCATGCAAAGCCTTCCCTGGCAAAACCCACAGAGGAAATCACACTTTTGGATATTTATAAAGCTGTTGAGGGAAGTAAGCCGCTTCTGCATCTTGATACACACACCAATCCAGATTGCGGAGTAGGGGTTAATATCCAACTGGCTCTGCAGGATTACTACAACGAAATACAAAAAGGAACCGAAAAACATATGTCCAGCATTTCTTTACAGGATATAATCGAACTGTATCACACAAAAACAGGTCAGACAGATAACTGACACAGAAGGCAGGTTGAAATACCTCCGGAATAGAGAACTTATGCCAGAGGTATTTCAATTTATCAGTTTATTTTTTATCTGTACAATGAACAACACATTCAGCACAATTCCCATTGCATTCGTTTATTCCCTTTCTTCGGAAATAAACAATGGATAATATCAACAGACCAGCTACAATGCAAAGTACAGCGATACTTGCCAAATTCATCATCAAATCCTCCTCTATACAAGCCCAACAGCAGCCCCTACACTGTGAACAGCAAATGCCACAATCCAAGCGATTGCACATTGTACGATTACAGTTCCAGCCGCCGCCTTAGCTCCGCCCATTTCCCGTTTCACAGTTGCAACCGCCGCAACGCATGGTGTATACAGCAAGGTAAATACAAGAAATACAAATGCGGTAAAAGGTGTAAACAGTGTTCCAAGCAAAGATACATCCCCGCCCAAAAGAACCGTCAGCGTAGATACAACACTTTCTTTGGCAGTAAACCCGGTAATCAATGCGGTAGAAACTCTCCAATCTCCAAATCCAAGCGGTGCAAATAATGGAGCAACCACCCCGCCCAACAATGCCAAAAGACTTTCTTCCGTAGAAACCGCAACATTCAGCCTTATATCAAAGGTCTGTAAAAACCAGATTACAAGAGAAGCCACAAAAATAATGGTAAATGCTTTCTTAGCAAAGCCCTTCGCCTTTTCCACGATAAGCTGCCACACGCTTTTTGCCGAAGGAAACCGATAGTTTGGAAGCTCCATCACGAAGGGAACCGGCGCTCCCTTATATTTCGTCCCTTTTAAAATTAACGCATATAAAATGCCACAGATGATCCCCAGAGCATACAGCCCAACCATAATGAGCGCCTGATAGCTTCTTGGGAAAAAAGCACTGATCATTAGCGTGTAGATTGGCAGCTTAGCAGTACAGCTCATAAATGGAACCAACAGAATTGTCATCTTATGATCCCGTTCACTGGAAAGCGTTCTGGTAGCCATAATCGCAGGAACAGAACAGCCAAAACCAATCAACATAGGAACTATACTTCTTCCGGAAAGACCAATCTTACGAAGAAGCCTGTCCATCACAAAAGCCACTCTTGCGATATATCCGGTGTCCTCCAAAATGGAAAGGAAGAAAAACATGGTAACAATCGTTGGCAATAAACTGAGTACACTTCCCACGCCGCTGCAAACGCCATCAATCACGAGAGAATGAACCACCGGGTTGACCTGCGCCTTTGCAAGTACCCCATCAAGCAGAGCAATCAATATATCAATTCCCATACCCATCAGGTCAGACAGTGCCGCACCAATAAAGCTGAATGTCATAACAAATACGAGTGCCATAATCCCGATAAAACAGGGAATCGCTGTATATTTTCCTGTTAAAATCCGGTCTATCGCCATACTGCGCTTGTGTTCTCTGCTTTCATGAGGGCGGACTACGGTTTTTGCACATAGAGCTTCAATAAATGAAAATCTCATATTTGCAAGTGCAGCCTCCCTGTCAAGCCCTGTTTCCGTTTCCAATACAGAAACCAGATGTTCAAATATGTCAGCCTTTTCAGGCGCAATAGTAAGTTTCTCTTTCATCAGGCGATCATTTTCTACCAATTTTGTTACTGTAAAGCGAACTGGCAGCCCTTTTTCTTTTGCCTCCGGCTCCAATATATGTATTGCCGCATGAATGCACCGATGTACCGCACCAACGGAATCATGTTCATTATTACTTGCCGGACAAAAATCAACCCTACCGGGACTTTCCCTGTGCCTCGCCACATGAAGTGCATGGTCAATCAGTTCCGTGGTTCCCTCATTTTTTGCCGCTGAAATCGGCACTACCGGAATACCAAGAATTTCTTCCAGTGCATTTACCCGGACAGAGCCGCCGTTTGCTCGGACTTCATCCATCATATTCAATGCCAGCACCATCGGAATGCCAAGTTCCATGAGCTGCATGGTAAGGTACAGATTCCTCTCCATATTGGTAGCATCAACAATATTGATAATCCCGTCCGGATGCGTATCCATCAAAAAATCCCTTGTCACAATTTCCTCACTGGAATACGGGGAAAGGGAATAAATACCTGGTAAATCTGTTACAACCGCCTCTGAGTGTTTGCGGATCGTACCATCTTTACGGTCAACTGTCACTCCGGGAAAATTCCCTACATGCTGGTTTGCCCCTGTAAGCTGATTGAATAAAGTGGTCTTTCCACAGTTCTGATTTCCTACCAGCGCAAAAGTAATCTTTGCACCTTCTGGAATCTCATTCGTTGCATTATGAACATGATAGCTGTTCGCCCTTCCAAGTTCACCGACTCCCGGATGTTCCACTGCCATTGTCCTTTGTGTAGAATGGTTTTTTTCCGCTTTTGTATGGACTTTCTCCACTGTGATTTTTTGCGCTTCATCAAGCCGCAATGTCAGTTCATATCCCCTTAGCTCAATCTGCACCGGATCGCCCATAGGTGCAATTTTTTGAAGCGTAACCTCCGTTTTTGGTGTAAGCCCCATATCGAGTAAGTGATGCCGAAGTGCGCCTGTTCCTCCTACGGAACGGATAAAGGCGCTCTGCTTTGGCTTCAATTCATCCATTGTCATCTTATCATCACCTCATTTTTACCGTTGCAGAATGTGTTCTGTTCCTTTTTCAAGAACCATCTGCACATGTTCATCCACTAAAGTATAAAAGATCATTTTTCCATCCCTACGCCGCCTCACCAGCTTATTTGACTTTAAAAGGTTTAGCTGGTGGGACACCGCAGACTGCGTAATTCCAAGCTGCTCTGCCAAATCACCAACACATGAATCCTGCTCCATTAAAAGGAGCAGGATTCGGATACGGGTAGGGTTCCCAAGCACCTTGAAAAATTCCGTTAATATATACAAATCACTTTCCTTCAATTCTTTGGAAAAATGACTATCCTGATATTCTGTCAAAGGAACCCCCTCCTTCCTTACAGTTTTTTCACAAACAGGCAGCGGATCGCATTCAGCACCGCAAGAATCATAACACCTACATCCGCAAAAATAGCCAGATACATATTTGCGATTCCCACAGCCCCTAATGCAAGGCAGGCAAATTTCACTACAAGCGCCATCGAAATATTCTGGTAAACAATCCGCAGACATTTCCTTGAAATCTTGATCGCCTTTGCTATCTTGATCGGATCATCATCCATCAGAACAATGTCAGCCGCTTCGATTGCCGCATCTGAACCCATTGCGCCCATAGCAATACCTATGTCCGCTCTGGAAAGCACCGGCGCATCATTGATACCATCGCCAACAAATGCCAGCTTTGCTTTGCCCAGCTTCACCCGCAGAAGTTCTTCTACCTTTTCTACCTTGTCAGCCGGAAGAAGCTCACTGTAAACCTCATCAATTCCAAGTGATGCGGCAACCTGATTTGCCACTTTCTTTGCATCCCCGGTCAGCATGACGGTTTTATCTACCCCGGCTTTCTTTAATTCCGCAATTGCCGCCTTAGAATGAGGCTTTATAATATCGGAGATTACGATATGTCCCGCATATTTCCCATTGATTGCCATGTGAATAATCGTACCTGTCTGATGACAATCCTGATAAGGAATGTTTAAGTGCTTCATCAATTTGTCATTACCGGCAGCAACCTCCATACCGTCTACTTTTGCAGTCACACCATTTCCGCTGATTTCCTGTATATCCGCCACACGGGTTCTGTCAATCTCTTTTCCATATGCCCGCTGTAAGCTCTTGCTGATCGGGTGGGAAGAAGCGCTCTCTGCAAGAGCCGCATATTCCAACAGTTTCTCATTGTCTATGGTGGAGTGATGAATACCATTTACTTCAAAGACACCCTTTGTCATGGTTCCGGTTTTGTCAAAAACAACATACTTGGTCTGGGAGAGGATTTCCAGATAGTTGGAACCCTTTACCAGCACGCCCTCCTTGCTTGCTCCACCGATTCCCGCAAAGAAACTTAAAGGAATACTGATTACAAGCGCACAAGGGCAGCTAATGACAAGGAATGTCAACGCCCGGTAAATCCACACACCCCAATCTGCTGACAGTCCCATAAAAAGCATACGGACAATAGGGGGGAGAAATGCCAGTGCCAACGCCGCATAGCAGACAGCCGGGGTATAAATTCTTGCAAACTTCGAGATAAAATCCTCTGATTTGGATTTGCGGGAACTTGCATTTTCCACCAAATCCAAAATCTTTGAAACGGTGGATTCCCCAAACTCTTTTGTTGTCTGTATCTTCAACACACCCGTCATACTGATACATCCGCTGATTACTTCATCGCCAACCTTTGCCTCCCTGGGCAGGCTTTCCCCGGTCAATGCGCTGGTATTCAGACTGGAAGCGCCCTCAACGATAATTCCGTCAATCGGCACTTTTTCTCCTGGCTGTACAACAATCACACTT
>Ga0137308_102800_pt1 | contig 10444 bp, 9 predicted proteins | sample Inofrocosms_June_FD_97181 | JGI IMG/M metagenome (GOLD analysis project Ga0137308, IMG submission 97181) | Mouse cecal microbial communities from Vienna, Austria - N-Acetylneuraminic and N-Acetylglucosamine D2O microcosms_June | ecosystem: Host-associated > Mammals > Digestive system > Large...
CCAGCCCCACTAACGGCAGTACCAGTGTTCCCATGATGGACACGATGAACGACCTTCCGGCTTGTCCCAACGCAGTCAAGTACCCAGATACACAGCCATCGACCCAGTTCACCAAATAGGACAACGCATACAAGCTCATTGCATGGACACTTAGCGCCAATAATTCCGTTTCGCCCGGCTTCACAAAGAACGGCACAATCCACGCTCCACCATAACGTAAAAGCAGACAGGCAATAAGCGAAAGAACCGCCGCCGAAACAAGAACCCGCCTTTCCAAAGCATAGACCCTTTTCTTTAGCCCTGCTCCATGGCAATAGCTGATGGCAGGCTGCATGGAATCGCTCATTCCAGAAATCATCATTGACGCAATACTTTCCACATACATCACAACAGACATCGCCGCAACTGCGGTAGCGCCGCCTATGGACAAAAGCACGATATTCAGAATAAAAGAAAAAATCGAAGAAGCGATATTTGCAAAAAATTCTGATGAACCGTTGGCAACCAACTTCACAAATTGTTTCGCTGAAATCCAGCCTTTCACGAATTTAAGTTCAAGTTTGTTTCTGAAAAACGGGCAGAGCGCCATCACAGTCCCTAAAGCCATACTGATACAGCTTGTAAAGGCCGCCGCCCACACACCCTGCTTCCATACAACGAGCATAAGAAAATCCAAAACGATATTCAACACAGCCGTAACTATATTGAGCGCCATACTATAATTTTGTTTTCCACAAATTCTAAGGTAGTTGTCTGCGGCAAAATACACGATAATTAATGGCGAAAAAACGGCATATACCCGAATGTATTCAATACTGTACTGTAAAGCCATGCCCTCCGTTCCCATCAGCATTAAAATTGGTTTACTTAGGAAAAAGAAGATAAAACCTATTATCACGGATATGCCCAAAATCACTTTGATACAAACGCTGAACGTGCGATTCGCCAGTTCCTTTTCTTTCTGCCCTAAAAGCATAGCTAACTGAACAGATGAACCGACAGCAATCATTTCCGCAAGGGCAAAGGAAATCATAATCAACGGCATAACAAGATTAACTGCTGCCAAAGCATCCGCACCAATGCAACGTCCGACAAAAATCCCATCTGCTATCGAATAGATACCGCTGAAAATCATACTTAATGTAGCCGGGATTGCACATTTTATAAAAAGTTTTGTTGGCTGCATTTTTTCAAACATGAAAGTATTCGTGTCCATAATATCCTCCTGGTTTAAAGTGCTCATTTTTCTGCGTTACGATTCGCTCTACCTATCGTTGTGTTGAGCGCATTTGCGTACTTTTGCAAAAGGGGAAGAAGAATATCTTGTTCCTCGGCGGTCAATATTCCAAAGGCTTCTTCCTCGGCCGCAACCAACGGCGCCATTATGTTGTCAATCAATTTTTTACCTGCAACAGTCAAATGAATATACTTGTTCTTTTTGTTGCCAGCTTGACAAATCAACTCAATCATTCCTTTTTTCTCCATGTTCTTAATGGTGGTGTGTATGGTCTGCAAGCTGTAATACCAATCCCGGCAAATATCGCTTTGTAAATATTCTCCGTCATGCTCGTTTAAAGCGTACAAAATCCAAAGCTCCGTATCGGTAATTCCAAAAGAACCGGCATACTGACCGTAAATGTCATCAATCATTTCCCAGACCTGATTGACAGCTTCTAATTTTTTGCTCATATTATTTTCCATGGCGTTATCCTCCAAAAACAAAATACTCCGAAACCGTAGAATTTAATATGCTACGATTTCGGAGTATTGTCAAGATGGTTAATGTGTATGGACAAACAAAAAACTGTACTGTGGCTCGGTGTTCTCGGCTTCTTCCTTTAACCAGTTTTGCAGTTTGGAGATACGCGCCTTTAACTGCCGCAAACACTTATTCGTTGAAAATTGCTTTAAATCACACGGAACTTCTTCCAGGAGCCTTTCACAAACCGGATCCAAAACAACACTGCCCGTATCCCCCAGTCAAGGCACATGGCAAGGGCCACGCCCATGACTCCCAGGTTCATCCACACCGCAAAAATCACCGAAAACACCACCCGTCCTGCCACGGTTGACAGAAGGCTCACATACATGGTAAACTTCACGTCCCCTGCCGCCCGCAGGCCATTGGACAATGCTCCTGACAAGGGGAAACACACCGCGTTAAACAGGTTATGGCTCATGACTAAGCCCACTACCAGACCGGCCGCCTCCACAGACAAGGCGTAGCCTTTCAGTACCAGGGGCATTACTGCCAGAATAAGCCCGTTCCATATAATGGAAGACACAAAGGTCAGCTTCAAAAGCTTTCTCATATAGTACTCGGCGGCCTCTTTATCCCCCGCCCCCACGCACTGTCCCGTCACCGTCACAAACGCCAGTCCCATGGTGGTCCCCATAAGGGCGGCCACGGACCAAAAGCTCTGGGCCACCCCGTTGGCGGCGATCTGCACGGTGCCAAACAACGCCGTGATGCTGCTTAAAGCCACCTTGGCAAGCTGGAATAATCCGCTCTCGATCCCGTTTGGAACGGCGATCCCCAGGATCCTGCGGACCATAGCCTTATCCCAGAAAAAGATATGCTTTTTCTCCAGCCAGACCATGCTCCCTTTCTGAAAACACAGCCATGTGATCACCGCCGCTGAAAAGATCCTGGCAATCAGGGACGGATAGGCCACGCCTGCCACCCCTGCGTGAAGCAAAAACACGCCGATGGCGTTTCCCGCCACATTGATCCCGTTGGAAGCCAGGGAAAGATACATGGTCACATGGGTCTTTCCCTGGCTCCGGTACATGGCGGCTCCCCCGTTGTACACGGCCAGGGCCGGATAGGAGTAGGCCGATATCCGAAGGTAGGTGACGCAGGCTTCCATCACGTCCGGCTCCACCTCCCCGAAGAGAAGTTTTAAAAGCTGACGGTCCAGCGCCAGCACAAATCCTGTGATGAACAGGGAGAATACCGCGGACGTCATAAAAAGCTGCCCCGAAGACCGGTTGCCGTTGTCCTGGTCTTTGCTGCCGATATACTGGCTCACCACAATGGCTCCCCCTGCTGCCAGGGCGGAAAACAGGTACAGAAATATGGTGTTAAACATATTCACCAAAGAAACCCCGGAAACTGCCGCCTCCCCGGCATAGCTTACCATAAAAGTGTCCGCCACTCCCACCGGCACCGCCAGAAGCTGCTCCATAAACAAAGGCACGATCAGGGTTTTTAAATCTTTGTTGGAAAATATCTGTCTGTCTTTTGGCAGCGTCTGTTTTGGTTCTATCAGTTTTGTGATCCCTTGTCTCATATCCATTCCCCTCTTACATCTTATCTGCTATTTGATGGTTTGATTATAACAGGGGAGTATTTTTATGTCTAATACTTAGTTTTTATGGTTAATCAATGCCTGAAAGGCATGGGTTTTAGCCAGCTGGAATAGGGCTTCAACCTATAATGTTTCCATCTGTAGAGATTGTGACAACCTGCCACGGAATGAATTTTCCACTGTTTTGCAGCGCTGTCTTTGCGGCAGCCTCCAAGCCGCCGCAGCAGGGTACCTCCATACGAACGATAGTGACACTTTTGATATCGTTGGTCTTGATAATCTCGGTGAGCTTTTCAGAATAATCCACGTTATCCAATTTCGGACACCCTACCAGCGTAATATGGTTTTTAATAAACCGCTCATGGAAATTAGCATAGGCGTAGGCGGTACAGTCAGCGGCAATCAGCAGCCTCGCCCCATGAAAGTAGGGTGCATTGATAGGAGCGAGTTGGATTTGCACAGGCCACTGAGACAGACGACTTTGCAGGGCAGCGGCAGTTTCCGCCTGCTGTGTCTCACAACCAGAACGCTCAATCAATCTTGATTGAGAGCCGGGACACCCGCAGGGCAACGGCCTCTCTTGCTCCCACATTTTTTGCTGCTTATTGTGCATAACTGCCTGTTCATCGTAGGCGGCAGCCTCCCGCTCCACAAAGGTAATTGCCCCGGTGGGACAGGCTGGCAGGCAATCACCCAGTCCGTCGCAGTAATCATCTCGCATGAGCTTGGCCTTCCCGTCTATCATGGCGATAGCTCCTTCGTGACAGGCGGCCGCGCAGGCTCCGCAGCCATTACATTTTCCCTCGTCAATTTGAATAATTCTTCGAATCATTACTGTTCCTCCTCAACTGTGATTTTGAATACATTGACTACACCCACATCAGAGCAGCAAAAGCGCGTATGGCCGGAGGCAGACAGGGCAAAGCTGTCACCTATTTTGCGCCCGTGGTGACAAAGATATTTCCCCAATCGATCAACCGCCACCATCACCGCTCCTTTCATTGATAATGTTGATTTTACGAGAAAAGTATAGTACAATAATTTCAACAAGTCGGTTGAATATTCAACGAGGTAATGAAGATGAATAAAGATTTTATCAAGATACGCGCTTCATGCCTTTTCTCCGGGATAAACGATGAAGAGCTGACGGGGATGCTGCGCTGTCTTAATGCAAAAATTGTAAATTTTTCTAAAGGGGAATATATCCTTCGCCCTGGTGATACGGTTGAGTCCATTGGTTTAATCGTTTCAGGAAGTATATTTATCATCCAAGAGGACTTTTGGGGAAATCGCAACATTCTATCCTCCATAGAGCAAGGTCAGTGCTTTGGCGAAACCTTTGCCTGTGCCCCTGGCGCTATCTTGAATGTCAGTGTTGTTACACAATCACAGGCAACGGTACTGTTTTTGAATGTAAAACGGATATTGACCATCTGCCCCTCTGCCTGCGCCCATCACAGCCGGATTATAAGAAACCTGCTCTCTGATTTGGCGAACAAAAACCTGCGCTTCAACGAAAAGGTGACACACTTAGGGCAGCGGACAACACGGGCAAAATTATTGTCTTACCTTTCAGCAGAGGCACAACGGCACAACCGTGCCGAATTTGATATTCCTTTTTCGCGGCAGCAACTGGCGGATTATCTCTCCGTTGAGCGAAGCGGCCTGTCGCTTGAATTGTGCAAGATGCGTGATGAGGGACTGTTAGAGTTTAACAAGAGCCACTTTATTTTGAAGACATAAGGGGATTACCACGGTTCCCGGTTCGTACACGGGATGGCAGGCAATTCGGGTGCGGCCACACTCCGAAACTTTTGCCGGGCCAAAAGCCCGCAAAAATGCCTGTTGCGAAGCCTCCCCACCCCCGGCTCTTTGGGACATTTTGTCTCAAAGTCACTACGCGATAATTTAGACTTCTTCTATGTTGTTTTCCCATCCTTTCACCTAACGATTGTTCGTTCATTTTAATTATTTTCAATCTGCTCCATAATCCGACGATGTTGGTCCGCGAAATTAAATTCAATGCTAATTTCGCCACCCTGGTGGATGTAAATATTTTTTACCAAATCAACAAAAATTCCTCTGTTCAGTTCTTTTATATTTTTATATTCCAAAAAATAGGTTAAATAAGGGTCATTTTTTGAATCTCCTTTTGCCATCGCCTGACACTCTGACTGAATGTTTTGTATCGTTATTTTCAGCTGTTCCGCCTGGGATACATACTTCTGTTTCAAACGGGTATATTCTTCTTTGGAAATATCTCCGCTTTTCCAATCGCCATAAAGCCCATCCGCAATATTGATCGCTTTATCCAACTCCTTTTGACGAAGGCTGAGCATAGCTGTCAAACGGGTTGATTCGTTTTTGACAATAGGCGACTTATTGATTTCCTCCACCACATCGCCTAAAGAATCAACCAAAGAAATCTGTGCCTGAATTGCTGCTAAAACAGCTTTGATCACTGCTTCTTCCTTAATTGTATGTTTCGTGCAGGCATTTTTCGACTTTTCCCGAAATGTACGACAGTAATAATAAACGATATTTTTTGTTTTCTGTCTTGTCATCGCCTTTTTGCAATCCGCGCAGCGGATAAATCCAGATAATAAATACAGATTTCTTCTTGACGGCGCTGTCCGAGTATCCCTTGCCTGAAGGTCAGCCGCTTTTTGAAAAAGTTCAGCCTCAATAATCGGCTCATGGGTATCCGGTACCATATACCAGTCCTCTTCTGGAACAGCAACCTTATCATGTACTTTATAGCTGATTACGGTCTGCTTGCCTTGCACCATAATTCCCAGGTACATCTTATTTTTCAAAATCGTAGTAACTGAACCAGGCGACCAAAGGCCGTCATTTTTCCCACCCTGGGGACAGCAAAAATTAAATCCTTTGCTTTTCTTATAAGCGGCTGGATTGACTATTCCTAAGTCATTGAGCCGATGCGCGATTCCATTTTTACTCATACCCTCATATACAAACCACTGGTAAATATTTCGCACTACTTCTGCGGCCTCTTCATCAATAATTAAAGCATTCTTATTTTCTGGGGCTTTTTTATAGCCATATGGAGCAAATGCTCCAATAAATTCACCCTTTCGGCGTTTTGTTGCAAAGGTATCGCATACGTCATGTGAAGTTTTCGCCGCAAAACGGTCGTTCATCAGGCCATTAATCGGGACTTCTAAACCTTGAAGGGTTTCCGGGTGAAGAAAAGAATCAACTCTTGGGTCGCTAACCGTAATGAATCTGGTTTTATTCATTGGAAAAATTTTTTCCAAAAAATATCCCTGATCTGAATAATTCCGAAACATACGGGAAAGGTTTTTACAGATAATGCAGTTAACCTTTCCGGCTTCCATATCGTGAATCATCCGTTGAAACCCTGGGCGATCATAATCTGTCCCTGTCAGTCCGTCGTCAATATAGTAATCAACAAGCGTAAACGCTCCCTCAAAAAAGGTTTCCAAATACTCCCCAATGATTTTCTTCTGATTGGTCACGCTTAAACTCTCATCGTTTCCATCTTCCCGCGAAAGACGAATATAGGCAGCGATGAGCCAAACTGTTTTGCGAGAAGCGGAACCAGCGCCGCTACTTACAGCTTTTCTAATTCTAGCCATTTAACCTCCCCTCTCTCTATGTGCGCTCGGAATCTCTCTTGTATCTGCCTTTATGGCTGATTTTCCGCCCTAAAAATCATCGTTTTAAAGTACAAAAGTATCTGGTAAGTACCTCAGAAAGTTCCTTTTCCTCATTTACAAAGGAAATATGTACAGGCGTCCCGTCACAGAGAAAGTTATATGGGTTTTGAATCTGCTCAATATATTGGAGCATACGCAAGGTACCTGGCAAACCAGAATCAATCGTTACACTGCGAATATCTACCAGGCTATCTCCAGGTATGTCCTCAATGGAATCTGACAATCTTTTTCGGCCTCCTTTAAGTTGTCGAGTAGTAAAGTCTATGATTCCCTGTTTGTACAATATCATCTCGCCTCCCAGAAACAGAGCCGCGTCGCCTGCCGCTGGCGGTCGGTGAGGCGGCTCCTTGGTTTATTGGGCGAATCCCACAAAAATCGACAAACGTAAAACGCCAGGATACGGATTAGCTATCCTGGCGTTTTACGTTTGTGTTCGAGATAGGGAATTTTATACAGGCTTAATCCTGCTGGTTTTGGAATAGGGATAGTTCTAGAGCGTGTTTGAAAATTGCTTTCTCACAGATGTTAGTCAATGTTATTGATATTTGCTACCCCTCCTGCGTCTCTGGCCATAATATTCTCCACATCCAAATATCCGAAATAAAGACCGTACACATTCTTTGCAAGGGAAGCTGCATTTCCAGATGTATATCCGTTTGGAATATTTACTGTCACAGCAATCTCAGGATTATCATAAGGGCCGTAAGAAATGAAAAAAGCGTGATTTGCATGGTTTTTTGATTCCTGAGTTGTACCGGTTTTTCCTGCAATGGGTACTTCTAAATCCTGGAACAGCTTCCGGACGGTTCTTGACGAATTGTTGGCAATCACCCGTCTCATTCCTTCCTGCACAATATCCCATGTATTTTCCGAAAAATCCAGTTTGGTATAGACCGGGGACGGATATTCTGGTTCTTTCCCGCCAGAGGGATCCACAATCCGGTCAATGAGACTGAATTCATATACGGTTCCCCGATTAGCGATTGCGGTTACATAACGGGAAAGCTGTATGTTGGAATAGGCATGGGTGGATTGTCCCATGGCGGAACGTTCCGGGTCTTCTGTTGTCATATGAGGATTCGTTTCCGGAATTTCTACGCCGGACGTATAATCCAATCCGAAAAAACCAGCATATTTTTGAATCATAGCAATTCCGCGGTCAGGATCATAGTTCCCATGTTCATCCATGGACAAACGTTTTCCTAAATCAGCAAAATAGTAATTGCAGGAATTTTGGATTGCTTCCGTTATTGTTTCTTCTCCATGTTTCCCAGGATAGATCCAACATTTAATGGGAAGTATGGCCTGGTCATATAATCCGGTGCAATTCACCCTTTCCTCAATTCCCACGGCCCCTTCTTCCAATGCGGCCACAGCCATGACCGGCTTAAACGTGGAAGCCGGCGCTTTCGAAACCTGGGTGGCTTTGTTATAAAGAGGGTTGGACAGATCATGTAATAACCATCTATAATATGCGGCGTCAATGGTTCCGGAAAGGCGGTTGCCGTCATATCCGGGATAAGACACAAGGGCCAGAATTTTTCCGGTATTTACATCGGTTACCACAACGCCGGCTGTACATGGTTCCAGCGCCATCTGCGCCGGCGTTAATTCCAACCGGATAATCTTTTCTCTAATAAGCTGAAACGCGTAATCTTCATTCTGCGTTTCCAACAGGCGGATCTCCTCCTCGTTATGCGTCAAAACGCCCTGGGAATAAAGCGCCAGCAAAAGATCGCTGCCAGTAATTGTTCCATTCTCGATCAGATGCCGGTATATCTCTTTTTCAAATCCACTGTCATTTTCAAGGGCCCTTATGGTATATTCCAGCACTTCGTGAAATATCTGTTCCGGATCCGAATATTTTTGTTCCATGTTCAGAGCAGATGTGTCGATCCAGCCTCCTTCAATACCGCTATAAAGATATTCCCTAAGATTCCCCGTCCCGTCTTTCCACGCCAGATATTCCCTGCTGCTTTTATCAATTTCTTCTGTTTTAATGATTCCCTGCTCTTCTGATGATAAGCAGGAAACAACATAAAACATATAATCCGCAATTTCTTCCGGCAGCTGACACTGTGCCGTGGGATTTGGGCTATATAATTCGTTTCTCATGGACTGAAACGCTTCTGTCCTTGCAGTAAGGAATGTTTCAAATATCCTGACTTCGGCATCAGCAGTACTCTCCTTTAAATGTTCCGTGGAAATTACTCCGTTGTTGATCAGCTGAAACCATGCGCTTTTTATGGGAATCACTCTGCTGAGCCGCTGACGTTTTTATTGATACTGTCCTCTGCATTAACCAGTTTTGAAGCCAGAACCCCTGCCAATTGCTGCTCGATCAAATGATAGATGCCTTTTTGCAGATCTCTGTCTATGGTCAGATACACATCGCTGCCGGACTTGGGAGTCGTTTGAGAAATGGTCTCCCGGATATGTCCCACATTATCTACGTAAACGGAAAGATGTCCTTTCGTGCCCTGAAGCGTGGTTTCCATAGCCCGCTCGATTCCTGATTTGCCCACGATATCATCCAGTTCATATTCCGGGTTTTCCTGCCTAAGAAGTTCCAATTGACTTTCCTGGATACTTCCTACATATCCAATGATCGAAGAAAAATAGATGCTATCATTATATTTACGGATTGTGGTTTCTTCTACATCTACCCCGGGCAATTCTTCCATATGTTCCAAAATATCTACCATTGTGGAAGTATCAATATAAGAAGAAATTTTAACCGCTTCATACTTTTTATAAGAAGTCAGCCCGATTGTGTACCAGATATCCATAACTTGAAGTGTTTCTTCCCGTGTCATGAGCACCGGATTTCCTTTTTTGTCTTTTATTTCATCCAGCTGGTAATGGGAATACCGATTCCGGAAAAGTTCCTCAGCAGAAATATCCGAAGGAAATTTTCCATCCGGCCCCGTAAGCTGTTTCGGGGATTTCAGTCCAAATATATTACATAGAAAACGCTTATGAGAGATTTCCGAAGTTGATGTAAAATACATTTCTCCGCGTTCATTTACAGCGATCTCAAGTTTTCCGGATATCTTGTTTCCATGCTGGTTTAAAATTTGAACCAATTTTAAAAAAACGCTGTTTTTTTCAGACACGGTTTTACACTGCCCATTGTCACGGAACATAACGACATAGGCCAGTTCATTGTAAGCCAGTTCATTTCCATTCCTGTCATAGATATTGCCTCGGACTCCTGGAAAATCCAATTCCCTTGTTGTCATTTGCAAATAACTATGGAGATATTGCTCTCCATTTATGATCTGCAATTCATACAGCCTTACTGCCAGTCTGGCAAACATACAGAAAAAAATAATAAGTAAAATAAGTATGCGCAGACAGGCCCATTTCCTTTCCCCACTTCTTTTTCCGCTTTTCGGTGAATTTATACTGTTCTTTTCCTGAACGGAACCG
>Ga0137308_102802_pt1 | contig 10435 bp, 12 predicted proteins | sample Inofrocosms_June_FD_97181 | JGI IMG/M metagenome (GOLD analysis project Ga0137308, IMG submission 97181) | Mouse cecal microbial communities from Vienna, Austria - N-Acetylneuraminic and N-Acetylglucosamine D2O microcosms_June | ecosystem: Host-associated > Mammals > Digestive system > Large...
AGAGATGAAGGAACTTCTGACTATCCGTGCCAACGTACAGAAGCTCATGGGCTACGAGGCCCAGGAGCAGGAAAAGGAAGCGGATCGCCGGGAGGAGGAACGCTGATTTTTTCGCCGTTCCAGAGGGCCGCAGGCTCGATAAAAAGCGTTCCGCAGGAACGCGCAGCCAGCCCCGGCACGGGGCTGTTCATAGGGGTTTGGGGATTCTCCCCAACAAGCGAAATGAACGCCTCGCCGGGAGGCGGGGCGTTCATTTTTGCAAAGTGGGTACCACTTTGCCCCGCTTGCCGCTACCATTCCTGTGGCTTTTCCACATTCGGTTTTTGCACATCCACCCTGTTGTCGCGGGGACGTGGTATGATAAAAGCAGGGGGAATAAGCCATGAATAAAAGAGCAGACATTATGCCATCAGCAAGAAAAGTAGTTGCACTTGGATTGAACATTGAGCAGGTTAATGAACTACAAAATCATCTGTCATCTTGTACAGTGTTTCAAGTCAAAACAGTTGAGGAAAGGCCCTGCGGCAAGATATGATCGACTACCGAACCATGAAGCAGAATGTAGACAAAATCCTCGGTTTAGTGCCAGAGGAACAGGAGCAGAATAGAGATCAGAAGCCGGAGCGGTGACTGCAAAAATCCTCCCGTGCCGCTTGGCTTGATAGTGATAACGAACTAATCCCAACTTAACATCATCAGCTGGCAGCCCGTAGTGCATACAGCTAAGAATTTGCTCAAGATGATTTAGGAGGAGGTTCCTGTTTATGGCACCATTACTTTACTGTGAGTTCAACATTGACACCACCTGCGTAGAGTTGAAATTTTCTGATGGTAGCATGATTTCTATTAATTGTACCGCTGTCGAGGACGAGGTTGCCAAGAATATGTACCAGCGGTCAGAGTTGGATTATTTGGTCTACAATGACCCAGTTGGGTATGCTGATCTAATTCTCAATGGCGACCCAGAGGAGTATCTGAGGAAAGTGACGGATTATTCACCGTTGGATTAGCAAGAAGCACCAGTGCCGACACTCTGCTGTGTCGGCACTGAATATTTTTCGTTAAATTTCAAGAATATTTCCCAAAAATTGAACCAACGTTGTCACAGCTGCAACAAATTCAACAGGTCCCTTTATTGCCTTAATACCAGTGATAGCAGTCCGAAGCAATCCCTTTTTAGGATGCTCAGATAGAGCTTCTGCCTCAATCGTTTCTAGGCTATCGGAAACAATTTCTGCCTCATCAGACGGCAAGTCTTGGGCGGTAGCCCGAACCTTTTGGATTAAATCTGTAAGCGTTGTTCCATCAATTCCACTATTATTCACAGCTGTGATTGTAGCATTGTCGTTAGCAACATTGACTTGCCCATTATGCACCGTAATAGTGTATGTACTTTTCTCGTCTAATCCCATATCAATCCCTACCTTTGTTAAATAGCGTTCAATGTGTCGAATTAACACCATGACAACACGTTCATTAAAACCTTTTACTTTATCTTGATACTTTTTCGATGAAGCATACCCCCATGCGAGGCCATAATGTATTTCAATATTGTGTTCTACAATGTAGTTTAGTATGGCATACACATTACAGACTTCTTCGTCATCTGTGTCTCCAAGTGTGAAAATTGAGTTTCCATAAGAATTAGCAACTTCCCTAAACTCTTCATCCAAATTTTGTATACAAATACCGCAATCCTTGACGTAATCGCTTATTACTGCTGTAGTGTTGATGTAGTTTAGGAATTTCGATAGCACACCATTGTAATCATTGAAGTCTGCTTGCATTAAACGGTTGGAGATACTATTGAAATCATAAATGATTTTCTTCAATTCAATTCTATTCAACTTCATAATTTTTTACCCCGCAAAATGGACAATAGCATCCAGTCATTTTTAATAGCGGTTTTACCTTTGCAGACCGCTTACAACATGGAAAATTTGTTATTTCAAGAGCCTCTATTCCAGAGCGAATGGGATTTTCTGGTTCACGTTGAGGGCGTTGTCCCATCTTTAAGGTAACAGGGCCATTTCTAAATTGACGTTCCATTTTCTTGAAGGTATCATAAACCATATCCATCGCCCAATTCTGTGCCATAGAAAGAGCCAATTCTATAACATCCTCGGTCGCATAGTTCTCGCTTACCAAACCACAACAGGGGCAAAATACCTCCAAAACGCCATCATCTTTAACATCAGACGGCATTGCCTTAAAATAGTTTCCACAGTGTTCACATTGTAAAAGTACATATCCATCATCATCTGTTGGAATAGAGATTTCCATACGAATTTCGTCACTCATATATATTTCACCATTTTGTGTTCAAATATCACTTTTCCGTCGATTGCACTCCTGACAACGCACCTTACAATTCTCCAGGACAGTTCTGTGACCTTTGCCCAAGGTTGTATAGGTTCTCAATTCTCCCCATATAGTGACCGCCTAAGTGCATCACGGTAAACATTTCCCTCTGGCAAGTTCAAAGAAGAAAACGCCTCCTGCACCTTGTAAACCGTTGTGCAGTGTTCCTCTTTAACACATAGCGGCCTAATTTGTCCATCAGCCTGCGGGGCATCGCTCAAATAATCGTAAGACACAAAATGAATTGAGGCGGGCTGAGTAGGAAAATGCGGCAATTTTTCACGACCACCCAGCCGGTTTAGCACTCGCTCAAATACCGGCTGCGGACATACAAAGTAAAGACCTGTCCGGCACAAATCCTCTCGTTGCAAAACTTGTCCCTTGTAAATTAACTGCGGAATAATTCGCTTTGAGACGTTCTCCCAATTCAATCCTACTGTGCAGGGGACAATTTCTCTGCCGTCCTCAAGTGCTTGGCGGGCATCACGGTAGTTTCCTGTCGTATCAATAGTTTGTACCTCAATCGCCGTAAACTCGACCAGTTCACCATTTGCATCAAGACGAGCAAGTACCCAATCAACAAAGTAGGAGCCTGTCCCCTCCCGCTGCGGAAGTCGGAGTTCTCCTCCCCATCCATGTCCAAAGACGGCGATTGCCCCGCCCTCGCTTTTGGACTTATCGACCGCTGCACGACCGGCATACAAATTCAGATTCATGCTAAAGGCATTGTTGGCAATCGTGCGGAGCATTTTGTAATCTTCGGCATAGATGCGTATTGGACAACATATTACATTGGGCGAACCGTCAGTCTTTTGCCTGATAGCACACACACCCGAAACAATTCGGTCACGGGAAAGTATCTTCGTACATTGTGTGCCAAGAAAGGGACACCGTTTTTGAGCGACTGCTGTGAGTGCTTCGTTTGAAGTGTCCTCAGATCGATAGCCAAAAAACTCTGCAATATATCCAGCCATATGTCACTGATCCTCCATCAATATGGATTTGAGTGTCAGGCCAACCGATTCGGCAAGAAGCGGCGGCACAGCGTTTCCAACCTGAGCAAACTGTTCAGCTATCGTCCCTGTAAAGATATAATGGTCGGGAAAAGATTGGATTCTAGCAGCTTCTCTTACGGTAAAAGAGCGTTCCTGCTCATAATGGAAGTATGCGCCCCAATGAGGATCACACTTGGTAAGTATTGTTGATGCAAGTCCATCGGCAGTCACTCTGCCGTATCGTTTAGTATGGTCGCCCCTGTTGGCCCGCTTCATGCCTTTCGGCAACAAATCATCTGGAATATCAGTCCAATTTCCTCCTGGTCTGATGTGCTTCAACCGTTCCAGATTTATTTTGGACAGACGGGGTGCTTCATGATTATACACCCCTGAACTGCCGACTCTTAACCGACGCTGGTAGTCACAAAAGGGTTCGGAAATGTATTCCTTTACTTCCTCTCCACGTTCTCCGCACATAAGGGGTGGCAAATCCCCAATAGCCTCCCTCACGGTGGTAAATGCGGCTGAAACTTCCGGTGAGGGAAGTTTGACAAGCATCTGCCCGTCAAATGTGGTTGTAAAATTGGGCCTAATCGGTGCGTGGTAAATTGGTTCGGGAAATGCAACAGACGGGAGAATTTTTCCCCTCAGCCCCAGTATAATTGTACGCCATCGCATTTGGGGAACACCATAGTATGCTGCTCCCAAGATTCTGACATCAGCACCGTATCCTAACTGAGCAAGAGCATCCAAGATTGCGTGTAAGGTGGCTCCATGTTCAAAAGATACCAACCCAGGAACATTTTCTATCAATACTGCTCTTGGGGCAAAAGTGTCAACAAAACGCAGATACTCCTTGAACAAATGATTTCGCTGATCTAGTACGCTGCGAACAGGAGCATTGATAGAAAATCCCTGGCAAGGCGGACCACCAGCTAACAGGTCCAACTGTCCGCGCTCTAAACCCAAATCCGATAGAACCTCGCCAGCATCAAGCGAGCGGATGTCTGCAGTAAAGACTTTAGCCCCTGGGTGATTCAGCTTATAGGTGTTTGCATAAACAGGCACAATTTCGGATGCAAAGAGGCTGTGAAAGCCAGCTTCAGATAGTCCCTCTGAAAGTCCACCTGCGCCAGCAAATAAATCCAACATCGTAAACGTATTGTTCATCATAACACCACCTCTTTGCCATTCAATTTCTTCTTGCTTGCTATATTACCACAAAATAGTACATTATGCAACGGGGCATATCACATGACAGCACAAGATACTGGATCAATAATGTGGACATCTCTATTCAGTTTCCTGGCATACCTCACCGTCATTGCCGTTCCACCCCGCCACTCGCCGTTGTAAACCGCCAGCAGGCAGGCGGCGTGATCGACCAGATAGCGATTGCGTTCCAGCATACAGCCGTCATGGTATTCCTGGCTCACATACACAACCTCATCCGCCTGCTCCAGAATAGAAGAATAGAGTTCCTGCGCTGAAACCGACCACCCGTCTGCCTGTCCCTCGCAGGGCAGGATGCAGTGGAGTTTCAGCGCGGGATTTTCTTTTTTCAAGGCCAGAACCGCCAGAGCTGCCCAGGCATCCGTCCCCTCTGCCATGCCAGAGAGGAAGTCCGTGTACCCGGCATCTACCAGCTTGGCGATTTCTTCGGCAAGTGCTTTTTTCAGAGCAATGCACCGGGCATCTGTCTCGTTATCGCCCCACGGAAATTTCCTCGGTCGATGCCCCGTGAACGCACAACACCGTTCAATCATTACAGTCAGCCTCCTTTTTTGTATGGCTAAATAATGGCCATATTGCATGGCCATTATATCAGCCATAATAGAAGCTGTAAAGGGGGTCGGAAACAATGATTCACTATGCGCCGTTGTGGAGAACGATGGAAGAACAAAAGGTAACGACCTATACTCTGCGGTTCAAGCACGGAATGAGCCACGCAACTGTCCAGCGCCTCCAGGCGGATATGCCGGTATCGACACATACACTGAATAAACTGTGTACAATTTTGAATTGCCGTTTGGAAGATGTGGCAGAGTACGTCCCCGACAAATAACAGCTCTACGAATCTGCGGACGCAGAACCGTAGAGCTGTTCATATTTGCGGAGCGACAATTTCTATTTCCGTTTCTTCCCTCTCTGTGAAACATGACTTTTTGCCAGCTTTGACTTTTGGGCAATCTTCATTAGCCAGTGCTTTTCTTCTTCGGACAATTTGTTATACGGAGTCTGTGTCTGTTTGCAGTACATCATCAACCACGCCTCGGCGCGGCTCCCCTTGAAGTTTGCCACATCCTCCAAGTCCTGCTTCAAGTCCGCAATGGCGGAGTGTTCCGGGCCGCTCTCACTCCGGCCCCGATGGGCCTCCCGGATGTCCTCCATAATCGCATCAATATCCTCATGGACTCGGCTGGTGAAGTAGTCCCTCTCCCGCAGAAGAACGGCGTCCGACAACAGTGCGTCCATGTCCTGATTTTCCGGCTGGTACTCCTCGATAATCTTGGAGCGAACCACTTCCACCCAGGCGTTCAGATTATGTATCTGCATGGTAGCGATACCGTTCACATAGATGCTGATGTCAGCCAGCAACTTCATAAAATCCGGGTGCGTCACCAACTCCCCCAGCAGAGCGGTATCCACCCGTCCTTCTTTCAATACATCAATCATACCATCACTCAAACGCAGGTCCGCCAGATCAGCGTTTGGGTGACTTTTCATTTCAGACAACCCCAGCAGATAGTCAGCAGTCACACCGTAGAATTTCGCCAACTTGATAAGGGCGTAGTGGCTGATGTCCTTGGTATCATCCGACTCATAGCTGCCCAGCGCGGATGAGGACAGGCCCGTTTGTTCTGAAAGCTCCTTCAGTGTCAGCCCACGTTCCACCCGCAAATCCTTCAATCTTTCCTGTATAGTCAAATACATAGCGCCGCCCTCCCCTGATATTACTGCCATTCTACCACATTTCCGAGAGCGTGGAAATATCCGCTTTTTGTCCTGGATTTCCTACCTCTTGGATATACGGGAGAGTGGCCTTTTTTCTGTTACGATGCTCTTGTCAGGCAGCGATGTACCTCGAAAACAGAATGACCGTCCGAAAGGGATATGTTCCCCGGAGAAGTATCGCATGGAGCGTACCAAGAGGAACGAAACGCCGCTGGAAGAACAGGGGCAGGAACCGAGTCGGGAAAAGCGGCGTGAGCAAAGATGCAGGCCAGAGCTATCCGCAGATGGCGGAGGTCTGCATCTTTGGCGGGAGTGCAGAGGGCGGCAAGCCCTTTACGCAGGGGTCCAGGGGATGCAATACCCTTGGGCGGAGTCCAGAGGCGGCAGTCTCTGGTCAGTGTCCAGAGGTGAAACCTTTGGGTCGGGTGCAGGGTGACAACGCCTGCTCAGGTGTCCAGAGGGTGAAACCCTTGGCCCAGTAAAGTGATGCTCTGCGTCACTTTATACTGGGTTATTATCTGGCGCAAGGCACTCAGATTCGGCGGCTACGCCACCCCTGACCACTCCCGGAACAGCAAAAAACGAGAAACAGGAAGGAGAGCAGAATGGCAAAAAGATTGACCCGGCACAACGGGAGGGCCGGAAAAAGCGGCGTCTACAAATCAACGCACAATGACAGAACCTTTGATACCGAACACGCCATCCACATTGACAGTGAGCGGATTCAGCAGAACATCTATTGGGATTGCTTTCGGGGCGCAACCTATCCGGCCCATCAGGATAGTGAGGTGTCCTTCGCGGATGTGGAGCGGGCCTTTTATCTGAACCGCTACTCCGATTACCTGGACGGCCAGCATGAGCGGAACGCCAAACGCCGCCACTCTGAGCGTGACCGGAGCGTGGATGGTCTGCTGGCTGACAAACGCTTCTGCCCGGAGGAAACCATTTACCAGATCGGCACAATGGAGGACTCCGTTTCCCCGGAGGTGCTTCTGGAAATTGTCGGGGCATTTATGATGGAGTTGGAGCGCCGCTTCGGGGAACACGTCCATGTTATTGACTGGGCGCTCCATCTGGACGAGGCCACGCCCCACATCCATGAGCGCCATGTTTTCGACTATGTGAACCGATATGGCGAGGTGGAGCCAAAGCAGGAAAAGGCATTGGAGGCCCTTGGGTTTGATTTGCCTGACCCTGAGAAAAAGCCGGGGCGCACCAACAACCGGAAGATGGTTTTCGATGCGGTCTGCCGGGTCATTCTGTTTGATATTTGCAAACAACATGGCCTGGCGGTGGAGGAAGAACCTGACCCCGGCAACCGTGGGCGCAGTTACCTGATGAAGAACGACTATATCATCCAGAAGCAGAAGAAAGTGATTACCGAGCAGGAGACCGCGATTGAAGAAAAATCGCGGGAGCTGGAATCCGTGTCGCTTCGATTGGAGGATGCCGAGGCCCTGATTGATGAGGTCACAGAGATTGCCTACGACAAGGCGGTGGAGCTTGTGACCGATGCCGTTCGCGCCGAAACGCAGTTGCAGGACGAGAAGATCGTCTCTGATTATAAGGATTGGTGTCTGGCCCCGGAGCGACGCTACTCCCCAACAGAGAAGGGGCTAATCAGTAAGGTGCTGGGAAAGGCACAGGAGCTGATCCATAAAGCCGCTCAAAAGGTGCTTGCCAGAGTGCAGGCGGTTTTGCGAAAGCCGGAGGTCAGAGCTGCTGCCACCAGGCAGATCAAGGAGAAGGCCAGAGAGTCCGTCCTTGCAAAGCTGGAACAGGGCAGGGCCGAGATTGCCAGACAGGATGCGGAGCGCAGGGCGGCGCAGTCCGCAACAAGGCACAGTTTAGAGCGGTGATCGCTATTACACTGACAGCGGGAATTTTGGTGGCGGCTGCCGAAATTCTCTCTGTCATGTTTTTTGAAACAGGTCTGTCATGCCATTAGCCCGGTTTTTTCAAATTTGCTCATAACCACAGTAGAGGGGCGCGATGGACGCCCGATTTTTACAGATTGGAGGTATGCGAGATTGAATGAAAATGAAGAATTGCAGTCCGGGTTTCCCGACTGGCTGACGGAGGACTACAAGCTCATGGAGCCGGAGTTCTGCCGGACATTCCTTCGGGAACACCCCATGCGCTGCATCCGAGGCCGGTTCTATACAGTGGACGGGCTGGTGGCGGACGAGAGCAGCTTGAAGAAGAAAATCTACGAGGAAATCAGTCCGTGGCTGGAAACCAAAATTGCCAGAAAGGTAGACGAGCTTCTGAACGCCCTGCGGATGGCGGCGTACTCCGAGCCGATAGCGTTGGAGTGCGACCGTATCCACGTCGCCAACGGCACATTGTTTGTGGATGGCCGCTTCTCACCGGAGAAAGCCTACTGCAACAACCGCCTGACCGTCAGCTACTACCCCGATGCGCCGCCGCCGGAGAAGTGGCTGCGCTTTCTGGCGGAGCTGCTGTTCCCGGAGGACATCCCCACTTTGCAGGAGTACCTGGGCTACTGCCTGCTCCCCACCACCAAGGGGCAGAAGATGCTCATGCTCATCGGCAAGGGCGGCGAGGGCAAGAGCCGGATCGGGCTGGTGATGCGCTCCATCTTCGGGGACAGCATGAACACCACCAGCATCCAGAAGGTGGAGAACAACCGGTTCAGCCGCGCCGATCTTGAGAGCAAACTCCTAATGGTGGACGATGACATGGACATGAGCGCCCTGCCCAAGACCAACTATATCAAATCCATCGTGACCTCGGAGTGCAAGATGGACATGGAGCGCAAGGGCGTTCAGTGCGGTTCCTCTGCTTCGGCAATGGGGCCTTGACCGCCCTCCATGACAGGTCTGACGGCTTCTTCCGCCGCCAGATCGTTTTGATCACGAGGGATAGACCGGCAGGGCGGACGGATGACCCGTTCCTCTCTGAAAAGCTGATAAACGAGCGCGAGGGGATATTCCTCTGGTGTCTGGAAGGGCTTCACCGCCTGCTGGTAAACAATTATCGGTTCACCATCAGCGACCGGGCCAAAGAAAATATCTCTGTTGTAGTCCGAGAGGCCAACAACATTGTGGATTTCCTGACCTCTAATGGCTATGTCCAGTTCAAAGCGGACAGCGAGGCCGCTACTCGTGACCTCTACGCTGCCTATAAGGTCTGGTGCGAGGATAACGCAGAGAATCCGCTTTCCCCCAAGAGTTTTTCCAGCTTCGTGGCGCAGAACGCCGACGCCTACCGGCTGGAGGCCACCAACAACGTGTATATCGGCAGTGGCAAGCGGTGCCGGGGCTATCTGGGAATTGAGGTCTTGATAAAGCCGACCGCTTTATAAAAAAGAAATGAAATTATCTGTACGTGCGTACAGGCGTACAAGGGAGGCTGACCCTGTACCGATGTACGTATGTACGGATAGTTTTGTGTTCGCCTTTATCTTTTTTAGGCAGCCACGCTAATCCGGCGTTAAAAAGCTGGGTCAAAATTCAATCCTTGTGATTTTCGTGAAAAATGTCATTCAGCGGTGAAAAGATTACACCCGTTGATGATTTACGGAACCGTGTAGCCGCTTTACGGAAAAGCGAGGAAATCCACTGTTCCGGCAGAGGTCATGCAAAGCCGTGAAGTGGATATAGGCCCCTTATGACCGGGGCTTCATGATAGCAAATCTGAGCGGAAATTACAACCGTGAAAAACTTCATCATTCCGTAAAAGTGTTTTGCGGGACACAACATCAAATCCATCAGAAAGTGAGGGAAGAACTTTGAAATCCGATATGAGGAACGAAATTAAGGCGTACATCGTGCGCCAGGGGATGACCATGCAGGAGGTGGTGGACGTACTCTCCGATGTGTACAGCTGGTCGGACAGCGTGTCCAACCTTTCCAACAAGCTCCAGCGGGAGTCCCTCCGCTACAAAGAGGCTATCCAGCTTGCCGATGCGCTGGGCTATGACATTCAGTGGGTCCGGCGCAAGGATGCCTGACCCAGAACCAACAAACTATGAATTATGGAGGTACTTGATTGAACAATTTTGAGAGTTATGTGTACGAACCTATTGACCTGTGCGCCTGCTATGAGCCGATGTTCGACGCGCCTGCTGACTTTGTTGAGGAGTGGTACAGGGAGCATGG
>Ga0137308_102803_pt1 | contig 10427 bp, 7 predicted proteins | sample Inofrocosms_June_FD_97181 | JGI IMG/M metagenome (GOLD analysis project Ga0137308, IMG submission 97181) | Mouse cecal microbial communities from Vienna, Austria - N-Acetylneuraminic and N-Acetylglucosamine D2O microcosms_June | ecosystem: Host-associated > Mammals > Digestive system > Large...
TCATTACCTGATATTGTACTTACAATCAAACGAGTTTTTGGGGAATGATGTTCCCAACTATTATGCTAAAGGGCCGCCAAAAAAACAGCGGCCCTTTAGCGCAAAGGAAAAGTAGAAGAGAATAAAAATTTGGATTTTTTTACCCTGAAACAGGGGGCGGTGAATGTTGGCACCTGGGCTACAAATGCCAACACCCAGGATATGGGATTTAAGTTTGGCCCCTATCTCAAGTGAGCATTAAGATAGTCTGTCATGTCCTGATTGGCGACTTTGCTCTCAGGGTAGTGGGCGTAGCTGATGTTGAAGGTGTGGCCGAGCTTGTTTTCAACACCATCATAGGAGATCGTGGTATGCTCAACACCATGTTCGGTTAGGTAGGCATCAAAAACCAACACCGAAGCGCCGGTATCAGTATCACCGGGAGTAGTCATCATGTAGAGATTAGTAAAGGCTTCCGGCGCTACATTCCTCATCAGATCCATATGATCCATTAGATCATCATCCATCAAAAGCTCCCCGCCAATCTTTTTGGCTATTTGGGAGGAAACGCTGTTCCCGGAAGTGAGACCGTCACGTATGGAACTGAGTTCTGTCCTCGGGCAGGAGGTCACACAGGCATTGAACTGAAAATCGGGCGGGGTGACATCGAAATATGCCTGAAGGTCAGGGGAATAAAGAATTGCACAGCATAGAAGTGCATAATAGGCACCAGCGCTGTCTCCACTCAAAAAAACATTGTTAAGGTCAAAGCCATAGGTATCCGAGTTTTCCTCTACCCAGTGGAATACAGTGAACAGCTCCTGAATGGCATCCTTGAAATCACCGTCGCCCGGCACCTTGCCATAATCCGGAACTACGACTTTATAGCCACGCTCGGCAAAAAAGATGCTGTGGTCAGCATTATTTCCTCTGGTGCCACCGATAAAACCGCCGCCGTGGACTTCAATCACGGTAGGCGCGGCACTTGTTTCGCTCTGGGTACCATACAAATCTATCAGGTGGTATTCCTCCCCGTCGTCCATATAGGGGATGTTCAGAAGAATATCAGTATAGTTTTCGGGGGCAAACTCAATTTCGGCGGCAAGAGCAAGGATATCCCGGTTGGACAATCCAGTTTCAGCCGGCAGCCCTGCCGCCACCTGGTTAGTAACTTCCTTGCTGGGGTCAGAGGGAACACTGCCTGGGCTCTTGCCGTTGCAGGCGGAGAGGAGTAGCATAGCTGCCAAGACGGCAGCAAACAATTTATTTTTCATAGACTACCTTTTCTTTTTACTTCGGATCAGCATAAACACGCTACCGGCTGTGAGGACTGCTACCACGGCTGTGACCGCATAGAGAGTCATCTGCCACCAGGGAGTGATGGGGATGATGGTGGCGCTGCCCACGTTCATGGCATGGGAGTGAGTGATGGAGTAGGAGATGCGCTTCAGTGCCGTCTGGCAGGCGGAAACGATGACAGGGTCATTCTCCAGGCCGTCCAGAGTGGCCATGCGCATACTCAAGCCGTCCCAAATGTCCTGGCCGGCCAGCAGGCCCATGCGGTAGTCCATGTACAGGGCGAACATGGAGCAATCGGTGATCGCCGCGCCCTTCATGCCCCACTCATCCCGGAGGATGCCGGTCATCAGGCCCCGGTGGGCCCCAGCCCAGATAACGCCCAGGCGGTTAAAGGAGCTCATCACACCCATACCGCCGCCCTTGGCCACGCTTCCCTCGAAGCCCTCCAGGTACAGCTCACGGATGGCCTGCTCGTTGCTCCAGGTAGAGATCCCATACCGCCCTTCCTCCTGATCGTTGAGGGCGAAGTGCTTGGTAAAGACGTACACGCCCCGATCCTGAATAGCGGCCACCTCAACAGCGGCGACCTCGCCGGCCAGCCAGCCATCCTCGGAATAGTACTCAAAATTCCGACCGCAATAGGGGGTGCGGTGGACGTTTGCGCCGGGGCCGTAGATGCCGGAATATACCGTGCCGTCGCTCCCCGCGGCGTGAAGGAAGTCCTCGCCGATGCACTTGCCCATGTTCTCAATGAGTTCCCGGTTGAAGGTGGCGGCCATCACGTCCTCAGAGGTATAGGCCATGGCGCTGGAGCCGCCGGTCAGGCCCATGGTAAAGCCCTGGGGGCCGTTTTCATCCAGTGTGCCGGGGAGGGAGATGGAGGGCGCCGCCATCGTCTGGTGGAAGCCGTTGTAAATGATCTGGGTCATTTCTTTGTAGGGAATCTGCTGGACCAGCTTCATCCAATCGGGGTCGTCGATGTCCTTCTCCGTAAACATGGCGGCGGTCAGGCCGTTGTCAACCCCCATAGGGGGCATGGCGGCGACATCAGACCAGTAGAGCGCTTTCATGTTTTCGATGATGGCCAACCGGTCGGCTTCGTCGTGGGACAGGCCGTCCTTCCACATCTGCTCGGTGATCTTCAGGGAAACGGTGGAGGGGAAGGTACCCGTCCAGTCGCTCCGGCTGAGGTAGGTGATATCCTGGCCGTCATCGCCCTCATACTTGTTCAGGTCGGCGTTGTCGAAAAGATTGGTGATGGGCAGGCCGGTGACGGAGGACACGGCATAGGTGGTCTTGTCGAAGGTGGGGTTGTTCCACTTGGACGCCAGTCCGATATCCCCAGCGGCGGACATGCGGCCCTGGTCCGCGCCCTTGGCGGCCAAGATGTTGTTGACGGCGTCATGGGCATCCTTGCCCACGGTGAAGTAGTAGTCGCCGTCCTCCAGGATATAGGTCTTGGCGTTCATGTGGTCGTAGGAGGTCAGGTCCTCCTTCTCCACGGTGATGGTAAAGTGATCGGTGTCCCCGGCGGCGATGAACTTCTTGTCGAAGCCGCACAGCTCCACCGCAGCCTTCTCCACCTGGTTGTTGATGTCGTACTGGGTGTAAGGGGACTGGAAGTAGATCTGCACGGTGTGCTTGCCGTCCACCGCGCCGGTGTTCTTCACGTCCACCTCCACCTGGAAGGTGTCGCCCTGCTCCTCCACAGAGAAGTTGGAGTACTCGAAGGTGGTGTAGCTCAGGCCGTAGCCGAAGGGGAAGGCCACGTCGGCGCTGTAGTCGTACTCCCCGGCATTGCCCTGGTTCAGCACGTAGTCCTCATACCGGGTCTCGTAGTAGCGGTAGCCCACGTAGATGCCCTCCTGGTACACCACGTAGTCCTGGTTGCACTTGCCGATGCCGGGGTCGGTGTTGTTCTGGGCGGTGGCCACATCGTAGCTCGCGCCGTTGGCGTAGGGGTACGCGCCGAAGTTCTGCATGGCGGGGGAGGAATGGTTGTCCTTGAGGAAGGTGTCCACGATGCGGCCGGAGGGGTTCACCGCGCCCGACAGGATATCAGCCACGCCGTTGATGCCGGTCATACCCACGTCGCCGATCCACAGCACCGCGTCGATGCCGTAGTCATCCACAAAGTCCAGCTGGAGGGTGTTGGAGGAGTTAAGCAGCACCACGATCTTCTTGAAGGTGCCCTGCTCCTTGAGCGACTGGAGATTTTCCAGCATTTCAATTTCTTCCTTGCACAGCCGGAGGTAGTCGCCATCGGTCATATAGGGCTCCAATTCGGGCAAACCGCTGGGCAGGTCGGCGCCCTCGCCGCCGGAGCGGGCCAGCACCACCAGGGCCACATCGCCGTACTGGGACCAGCTGTTTTTCAGAGCATCGGTATACTTCTCCCAGGGCACCTCGTTGATGCGGTACTGGCCCTGGTTGCCGCCGGTTGTGTCGGCATTGACGCGGGCATAGCCGCTGTTGGCATAAAAGTCCCATTGCTCGGGGTTGACGGAACCGGCGCCAAACGCACCGTCAAAAGCGTCCTTGAGGGTAACGGCGTCCTCAGCGGATACCTGGCCGGAGCCGGTGCCGCCATACAGCAGGCTGTAGCTGGACTGGGAGAAGGGGGTGAACTTGGTGCCATCGGCCAGGGGCAGGGTGTTGTCCCGGTTGACCAGCAGGGCCGCGCCCTCCGCCTCGATGTCATGGCACAGCTGCTTTTCAAAGGCGACCAAGTCCGCCTCGTCGTCGTAGTCGCTCCAAAAGTAGATGGTCGCGTTTGGATCCGGGATGATCTTCTGTGTGTCTGCCTTCAGCGCGATGTTGATACTGGTGGACAGGCCGTTGGTGACCGGGATGGCAATGATGCAGACCACCAGCAGGACGGCGAACACCGCTGTCAGAGCGGTCCAGAGTTTGCTCCCTCTTTTCTTCATTTAACGTCTCCCTTTCGTTTTTTGTTGTGCTGATTGAATTCCCTGGGCTCAAGTTTCTGCGGAACAGGTTTGTTTCTATATGTTCGCCCACAATGTGAACCACTATATTCATGGACGCCGGGGCCGGAACAAAGCCGGCCCCGGCGCATGATAGGATCAGGTCAATTCAGATTAAAGGGCTCTCTGCCGAATTCGATGATAGAGCCATGCGCTTCAAATTGGGCAGTGACCTGGAGGCCGTTGGTGATGGTGCCGTTCACCGTACCGCCCAGGCGGGGTACTTCAGCGGTGATGGTACCATCCTCGCCGACAGTGTCTCAGTCTGCGGGAGCGTAGGTTCCGGAAGCGCCCAGAGCCGGACCCCAAACGCTGGAGGCCGCAGTGAAGTCAACGACCAATTCGCTGTTGGCAATGGCGGTGAATGACAGCTTCAGGGCGTTGTTGTCCTCGCTGTCCACGGAGCCGGTCATCTCGGTGCCGTTGGCGTCCGTGACTGTGAGCGTCCAGTTTTCCCACTTCCAGGTGCCGGACTCCTTCACCATATCGTTATAGTTAAAGTTATAAGTACCGTCCTTATTGAAGACGAGGGCAGCGAAACCTTCCCAGGCGAACAGCTCCTCGCCGCCAGATTCCTGTCCCTCGGCACTGCCGATGGCGGCAGTGCCGTCAGCATTCAGGGTGTACTGGTTCTTGCCCAGGCTGGCCCAGATCTGAGCGTTGCCGCTGGTCTGCTCACCAAAGGTGAGAACGTTGTCCGCCACCTCGCAGGTGCCTTCCACGGTCATGCCCATGGCATCTACCACGATGGACTTTTGGTCGTCGGCAAGGGTGAAGGTCACGTCGGCATCGTTGATCACGGTGGTGTAGACACCGCCTGCGCTGGCGCCGCCGGCGGCCGTGGCAGTACCGTCGGCGTTCAAGGTGTACTGGTTCTTGCCCAAGCTTGCCCAGATCTGAGCATTGCCGCTGGTCTGCTCCCCAATGGTAAGGACGTTGTCCACCACCTCGCAGGTGCCTTCCACGGTCATGCCCATGGCGTCTACCACGATGGACTTCTGGTCGGCAGCGAGGGTGAAGGTCACGTCGGCATCGTTGATCACGGTGGTGTAGACCGTGCTTTCAGCAGCGGGCTCAGAGGGAGCGGGGGTCGGCGTAGCGGGGGCAGGGGTGGCGGTAGGGGTCGGCTGGCCGCCGCAGGCGGCCAGGGCCAATAGCATAACTGCGGATAAGAGAAGCGCCAGGATTTTCTTTTTCATTTCAATTTCCTCCTTAAAGATTTGTTGTTGCACCACACCACGGTATGCCCTCCTGCTTTTATTGTGGAGGAGGACTACTATGTTCACAATTTACAAAAATGCGTGACTCCCCGCAAGAGGAATCACGCATTTTGCCGTTTTCATCACCTGAATTAAATTTGTGCCGGTTAAAGAGAGAAAGAATTCTATCGGGAATCAACCAAATTTCTCCGCCACCCGCTCCATGCTCCTCATACCGAAGCCGTGATAGTCGGTGTTCCCCATTGTGACCGGAAGGCCGTTTTTGAACACAAGCTTATCTACGCAGGGATTTTCCATATGAATGATAACCATCTGTCCCGAGCGGGAAACGCTGAGGGTGACAAAACGATCCATCCCCTGGGGAAGATGACTTACCGCCCCAATGGCATTGGTGATAGCGTTGCTGAAAAGAGAATAGAGATCCAGCGTTTCAACAAAGCTAAGCTCGGTACCATCCACCATAGTGGTAATGCGAATATCGTTCTTTTCGCAGAGCATCTGCTTTTCTGTGAGGAGTATATCCAGTACCTCGCTGCCAGTGTGAAGGAAGGTTCCATACGCTGACGCAGTCCTGTCCAGCCGCTCCAGTTCGTCAGCACTGATCCTGCCACGAAGAGAACTGATCATCTGTTTGAGGTCGTGGTATTTCTCATTGAGAAGCTGTGTGTTTTCCTTACTGGCCTCGTATTGGATGCTCTGGGTACGAAGTACCTCCTTCATGGTATTTACATCACGGTATGCTTTTAGCTGTCCGGCCAAACCCACTTGGAGGGCCAGTAGCAGAGAGCCGGATCCGTTGAGATAGATACAGTCGGCCAGACTGGGCAAAATGCTCTGGGCCGATATGGAATAACCTCGGGTCATGGAACTCATACCGATACAGATGAGAAGGGCGAGTACTGCGGCAAAGGCTTTATAGTGTTCCTGCAAGTAATCGGTTTGACGCACTCGTTTGCGAAGCAAAAAATACATTACAAGATAACACAAACCATATGAGAGAATATCCATAAGTAGAATACCGGCAGGATTGAAAGACACATCTTCCAGGACGGGGGAAACCAGCCGGAGAATTGTCTTAAAGGCGCCGGCCATCTCCTGCATGAGATAGCCGTTTGCGGCGGCCAAAGCCGCAGTCCAGAAGGAGACACGGTAAATGCAAAGAACGGTGAGCAGATTCACCAAATACATGGTAACGTTGATAAGCATATAATTGCAGTAGAACCTACCGTTACGATATTCCAGGGACACGGCGAAGAAACACGCAGTGATGCAAAGAGCAAGCATCAGATAGTGACGCCATCGGGACTTAATTCGCCGGGGCATTCCCTGCGCCTGGATCAAGGTCGCAAAAAGGATTTGGATGACCATAATCGGAAGCCGCCAGTTCTTGTACCATGCGGGCATTGCCCATCCGCCGTACATTTACTTACTACCCCCTTTATATTGAGCAACTTTCCGCAAAAAATCCTTTCTTTTTGGGGTGCTGATTTTCAACGGAGAACCCTTCACAATGACATAGTCCCCTTCAATGCTCTCCACATATTTCAGATTGACCAGATATCCCGAGTTACAGCGGGCGAAGTGCTCCCCCTCCAACTGGGCCTCATAGCTCCCCAGACTGCCCCACTGCTTCAGGACTGTGCCATCTGTCAAATGAAATACGAGGGTGTGATTGATTACCTCAATAAAAGACAGGCTGGAGGAGAAAAATCGGCTGATGCCAGTCTTGGTTTTAACACTTACTGCGACACCCTCGGCCTGGCGCTGTTTTACCACTCGGAGTGCGCGGGCCAGCTTGGTAGAGAAGGGAACGAAGGACAAAGGTTTGAGGATATAGTCCATAGCATCCACCGAGTAGCCGTCAATGGCGTACTGAGCCAAATTGGTAATAAACATGATGATGGTGTTTTCGTCAATCTGGCGGATCTTCTTGGCGGTTTCAATGCCCAACATATCAGGGACCTGGATGTCCAGCAGAAGGATATCGGCGTCGCAGCGGTAACTATCCAGCAGCTCAAGCGATCTGCCGTACCGCTCCACCACAAAAGATTCTCCGTTTTGCTTCTCATAACGGTGCAAAAACTCTATTGTCTGTTCCGCCTGCCGGTCTTCGTCCTCTAAAATAACAATTTTGAACATTGTATGGCCCCCTTTGTTCAGTTTGAAACAAGTGCGCAGGGGATATGCCATTTATTATAGAAGGGCCGGAGGGAAAAGTCAAATCTATGGCATCTAATATAATATGATACTTCTCAAATTCGGTGACAAAAGCGGCAATTTGCGTGATTCCCCTTGCGACGGATTGCACATTTTTGTATATTATGGACAGGTTTCTGCTATGGCTGAAACCGCCAACGCAAGATGACATAAGTGAATGAGGAGGAGATAAAGTTGCGGAAGCGTATATGTAGAATCGTGTCCATTCTCTGTGCGGCTGCGATGTTAGTCACTGCTCTGGGGGCTTGTAACGCAGACTCCGAAAGCCCGAGTGACGCACAAGAAACTCAAACACCCCCTGTCCAGTCAGAACCTATCAACGAGCCCAGCCATGAGCCTATCGATGAACCCAACTACGAACCGGACGACAATCAGGTTGGCGAGTTTGGGGCTGGCGATAAGCGTTTTGAGCTTGAAGGGATAAGGGAAAAGGATGGCAGTCCCCTAAAGAACAAGACCATTTACTGGCTGGGTTCCTCCGTTACCGTTGGTATCAACAACCATTCCCTTAGTATGGCAGAGTATCTCGCTGCCAGAACGGGAGCCATCAGCGTGAAAGATGCAATCAGTGGTACAACGATTCTGGACACCGGCGTGGAAAACAGCAAATCCTATACAAGCCGCCTTGTAAACAGCGAACGCTATGATACAGCGGCTCCTATTGATGCTTTCATCTGTCAGATTTCCACCAATGACGCTAAGAGCGAGAACGTAAAATTTTGGGGCACTATTACAGATGCTGATGTGACTGACATGGATGCCTTTGACCTGAGCACCAGCATTGGCGGTGTGGAATTTATCATCGCCTATGTTACTGAGACTTGGCACTGTCCGGTCTATTTCTACTCCGGCGCCTATTTTGGCGATGATGGGTCAAGAAGCAATGCTGACCCCTCTGGGAGTGATTATGGGCAATTCGTTAATGAAGTCATTGCAGTTGCGGAAAAGTGGAATGCCATTGATGGGTACACTGTTGAGGTCATTGACCTGTATCATGACGAGGACTTCAACGCACGGGTTTCTGATACCTACTATGAGTGGTGTATGAGGGATGCTATCCACCCCCTGCAGGCGGGCTACCTTCAGTGGTGGACACCGTATTTTGAAGAGTTTTTGTCTGAGCGACTGGGGTAGGAGAGTCCATTTATCGCTGATTTTCGATTGCTTGTAAGACTATGGCCAGAGGGGCCGTAACCGGGATGGCCGCGATGCAGATCACCAGAAGAACGGCAAACACCGTCAGAACGGTCCAGCGTTTGCTCTCTTTCGTTTTTGTTGTGCTGATTGAATTTCCTGGACTCAAGTTTCTGCGGAATAGGTTTGTTCCCATAAATTTTTTATATGTTCGTCCATAATGTGAACTACTATATTCATAGACGCCGGGGCCGGAACAAAGCCGGCCCCGGCGTATGATTGGGTCAGATCAATTCGGATTATAAGCAAACCCTTACCCTGATATTTTGTTCCATCCATACCCTTGTTTTACATTGGTCTGATTGACAGATTTCATTGAAGCAACTAAACAAAGCAATGCGGGGGAAAGATCAGCCTTCCCCCGCACGCTTATCCCTACTTACGCCGCCTTTTGAAACCGAATGCTCTGCGCCCGCACCTGGAGTTCCTGGCACAAAAACTTCAACGTGGCAAACTCATCGTCCAGCCCATCCAACTCCCGGCGGAGCACACCCTCATAGTGCTTCTTTTTCTCCTCCAGCGCCTGGATCTTCAGCACCCAGCGCTCCATCACAGCCGGACTCTGGCTGCCGGACTTGATAAAATAATCTGCCCGTTCCTGGTACTCGGCAATCTCCTTCTTCACCGCCGCGTAGAATTCCTCGGTCATCTTGGAACGCTGCTTCTCATCGTCGATGATGTAGAAGCTGTTCACCATCAGCGGCGTATCCTTCCGATTGAAGCCGCCCAGCAGGGCGATGAAGTCCTCGAACACATCCACCTTGTCCATGTGGGTGCGGGGGACGAAATACATATGCCCCGTGATGCTCAGTTTGGTGGCCTCCAACCCCCGCAGGTAGTTGATGCAAATCGTTTCGATTTGCTTGCGGTTGGCGCATTTTTGGTAGAGCTCAAACAGTTCCTCCGCCCGGCGGCAGCACGCAGGTACGTCCACCGCATCGTCCGGCACCATGTTTTCCGCCCGGAAAACGCCATCCTTTTTGTCGTAACTGATGTTGGCCAGCTTTTCGTAGTTGTTGGTCTTTTGGTTCAGCGTCTCCTTCACCAACTCTCGGGAGAGGATATCCGGAGCGTGCTTGTTGTCCCGGCAGTAAACCAGGTAGATGTTGGTTTCCCCCATAGACGTCACCGGGATGCGTTCCCGGATATCGCCGGTGGCAGAGCGGAAGGCGTCCGCCACAGACACCCGGGTGCTGCCGGAGTAAAGGATGCCCATGTCCTCGCACAACCTGGACAGTTCTGCCTTGTCCACCAGCAGGTTTGCCAGCGAAAAATAGAGAAACTTACCCAGCATATGCGCCTTGTCACCCTGACCTGTGGCAACAAAGTCGTGCATATCAAATACGTTATCCATATTCATTGTCTCCTTCTACATGGCTGCCACCCGGCTGAGCAGGTAGTCGTCTACCCCCTTATAGGCCGGATCCCATGTGTATTTCGTGTATTTTAGGCCCTTAATGGCCTGTACTTCCTTCCGCATTGCCAGCACGGCATTGCGGACATTGGGGTTTGTCATCTGATCCATGTCCAT
>Ga0137308_102804_pt1 | contig 10422 bp, 5 predicted proteins | sample Inofrocosms_June_FD_97181 | JGI IMG/M metagenome (GOLD analysis project Ga0137308, IMG submission 97181) | Mouse cecal microbial communities from Vienna, Austria - N-Acetylneuraminic and N-Acetylglucosamine D2O microcosms_June | ecosystem: Host-associated > Mammals > Digestive system > Large...
ATCAAAGGTTGTAATAAGCTGATCAATACACCGCAGCGACTCATCATCATAATAATATTCCAGGTCTATTAATGGTGTATTTGGAGAAATAATCAATATATGGTTCTCAATCTGGTCATATACCTCCCGGAAAAACCAAAGCTTCGAGTCGGCATCATATTTTTTGCCCTTATTCATTTCCTTCAGGAAAAGAGCTGTCTCATTTCCTTCAAAATCACCCGCATATATCTCAAACTTATTGTTCTCTGCATCATCCAAAACAACTGCGTCGCCCAGAATCGGGCGTTTTTTTCCCTCTCTCTCAAAAAGACATCTTGCCGTACCATTCTGATATAACTCATAAAGCCATTCCTCCATAATCTTTCTCCTGCTAAGCACGGCAGAAAATCCATAAGCATAAAATCTTTTTCCAACGGCCAGCTGAACTTCAAAACGGCTCTCTCTGAACTTGTTTTCTTTCCTGTTTTTACAAAACATCTGAACAGCATCCATTGGCATACCTGTCTGGACACATTCCTTAAAGAAACGGAAAAACTCTATCAGATTTGTTTTTCCAGATGCGTTCGCTCCATATACGACACCATATTTCAAAATCTGAGTACTCTTAATTTTTATTTTGTGACTGGCATTACTGCGGATCTTATTCGAAGAAATCATCGTCAGCTCTGCCGCTTTATCAAATGATTTAAAATTCTCTACGTTTATTTTCACCAGCATAACAAAATACCTCCGTACCTATTATAGGCGGTTTCTACTCACCAGTCAATAAAAGATGTGCTATTTAGAGAAAAATTCTCTAAATAGCACATCTCATTTACAACAACACAATTCCGGCATACGTGAATTCTATTGTTCGTAATTTAGGTTCAGATACACCCAACCCACTCCTCATGTCTTCCATCCCGTAAAAATACCGGGATCTGGCTGATATCAGCCGACACCTTCACGGTCCTTCCTCCTTCATATTTCGTCCCGTCGCTGATCAGGGTCCACTGTGCGCCCTGGGGCAGATAAACCTCTCGCTCATACGTGTCCTCATAGACAATGGGCGCCACCAGCACATCGCCGCCGAACATATACTGGTCCTGAAGCTCCCAGCACTTCTTTTCCTGCGGAAATTCGTAGAACATAGGCCGGATCACCGGGCGGCCTTCCTCGTGAGCCTCCTTCATCAGCTCCCTGATATAGGGCCTCATAGTCTCCCTGAAACGGATATACTTTTCCAGAATCGGCGTATGGTCATCCCCAAAGCTCCAGATCTCGTTGTCCGCTCCGGTCGGCATGGTGGGCGAACCGTCCGCGTGCTTAAGCGGTGTCTGCGGAACACGGTCGCCGTGCAGTCGCATTACCGGGCAGAAAGCGCCCCACTGGAACCACCTCACCAGCAGCTGCTGGAAAGCGGGATCCTTCGGATTTCCCCCGGAAAAGCCTCCGATATCCGTAGTCCACCAGGGAATGCCGGCTATTCCCATGTTAAGGCCTGCGCAGAGCTGTCTGCGGAAGGTCTCCCAGTCGCTGTGGATATCGCCCGACCACACAAGAGCCCCGTACCTCTGGCTTCCCGCCCAGGCGCAGCGAAGAAGGTTCACCGCCGTTTCCATCCCGGCTGCGATCTGGCCGTCGTAAAAGGTCTTCGCATAAAGCTGAGGATAGATATTTCCCACTTTGGTCACCGGCCCCATGAAATACCGGTAATTGTCGTAGTCATAGGTGGAGAACTCCGGCTCCGCCTCATCCAGCCAGAATACCTTGATTCCATAATCGTAGTAGTTTTTCTTGCAGAGTTTCCACACGTAATCCCTGGCTTTCGGATTGGTGGCGTCATAGAAGGTGTTCTCCCCCTCAAACCGCATGGCGATCTCCACGCCCCGCTCGTTCTTGATCAGGAGACCTTTTTGGCGCATCTCCTCATAATTCTCACTGGTCAGATTGATCTGCGGCCAGATGGAAACCATGAGCTCCATCCCGTATTCCTTGAGCTCGTCCACCATGGCTTTCGGATCCGGGAAATCCGCCGGGTCAAACCGGAAATCGCCGCATTTTGGCCAGTGATAAAAGTCCACCACGATCACATTCACCGGAATTCCTCTCCTGTGGTATTCCCTCGCCACCGTAAGGAGCTGCTCCTGGTTCCAGTAGCGAAGCTTGCACTGCCAGAAACCTAAGCCATACTCCGGCATCATGGGAACCGTGCCCGTGGCCTTTCCGTAGGCTCTCTCGATCTCGTCCGGCGTGTCCCCTGCCGTAATCCAGTAATCCATCTGGTCCGTACTCTCCGCATACCACTGGGTGAGATTCTTTCCAAACACCGCCTTGCCCACTGCGGGATTATGCCACAAAAAGCCGTAACCCTTGTCGGAGAGCACAAAGGGAACGGATGCCTGGGAATTGCGGTGCGCAAGCTCAAGCACGCAGTTCTTCACGTCAAGCAGCTCCTGCTGATACTGTCCCATTCCGAACAATTTTTCCTCCGGATCCCCGTGGAAAGTCACGGTCAGCTCATAGTCACCCCCGAGCCTTGCCTTAAAATGCCGGGAATGGTTGTTGAGGGCTCCTCCGTGCCCCTCCTCTGCGAGAAGCAGCTCTCCCTTCTGATTGTAAAAGCGGATCTGGCAGCGCTTTTTCCATGGGCAAACCTCCAGGCGGGCCGTGATCTTGCCGTTCGTGATGCTGCCCTTAAATTCATCCTCAATCCGGATCTGCGCCTGCGTCTGCACAGGCGCAAGCAATGCATAATCCGTATCCTGAATCTCCCGCATCATGGCGGCCCGAACCCGCAGGGAATTTTCTCCCCAGGGCTCCACCCGAAGCTGTTCGCCTGCGTTTTCAAACACGATTGCGTTTTGTTCTGCTGTTAAATAGTTCATAGGACTCCTTTCTTGTCAGTTATCTGATTTCTTTTCTTAATTTTACAATTTTATGGTCCTGTTTTCAATATGGATACTTATAGATTGCGCCTTACTTTTATTTCCCGTTCATGCGCCGCCTGGCAGTGCCCTGCCGCAGGTGAAACTCAGCCGATCCACTCAGAGCATCTCCCATCCCGCAGAAAGACGGGAATCTGGTCGATCTGCGCCGGTACCGTCACAGTTCTTCCCCCCTGGTACACGGTCCCGTCATAGAGCAGCGTCCACGATGCCCCCTTGGGAAGGTACACCTGACGCTCATACGTATCCTCATAAACAATGGGCGCCGCCAGGACATCTCCTCCAAACATATACTGATCTTTCAGCTCCCAGCATACGCTCTCATCCGGGAACTCATAAAACATGGGCCGGATCACAGGGGTTCCCTCTTCATGGGCTTGCCGCATCAGCTCTCTGACATAAGGCCGCATTTTTTCGCGCAGACGAATATAGCGCACAAAAATATCTTCCAATTCAGGCCCATAGCTCCAAACCTCATTGGGCGCACCCTCGTTCAGGATCGCCTCGCCCCGGCTGTTCACATGGTCGATATGCGGATTTCTGGCCCCATGCAGACGCATGACAGGACAGAACGTTCCCCACTCAAACCAACGGACCAGCAGCTCTCTGAATTTGGGGTCACGGACATCTCCACTGTGAAATCCGCCAATATCCGTGGTCCACCAGGCAATTCCCGCCATCCCCATATTAATGCCCGCACAGATCTGCCTGCGGAAGGCTGTCCAGGTACTGGCCACGTCTCCCGACCAGACGAGAGCCCCATACCTCTGAGAACCGGCCCAGGCGCAGCGCACGAGATTCACTATATCCGAATGCCCCGCATTCATGAGTCCCTCATAAAAAAGCCTTGTATACATCTGCGGATAGATATTTCCGACCTCCAGGGAAGGCCCCAGATAATGCCTGTAATTTCCATAGTCATACTTGGTATACCCCGGCTCCGCCTCATCCAGCCAGAAAAGGTGTATTCCTTTTTCCAGATAATTCTTTCTCAGTTTATCCCATACATAGCTGCGCGCCTCCGGGTTGGTCATATCCACGTACAGTGTTTCCCCGTCAAAAAAGCGCATCGTGATATCTACACCCTGCTCCACGTGCACCAGAAGATTCTGATCCATCATCTCCTCAAAATTCTCGCTCCGATAATCTACCGGTGTCCACACGGACACCATAGGCTCAATCCCCATGGAACGCAGCTCCTGCACCATCTTCTCCGGATCCGGGAAAAATTCCGCATCGAACCGGAAATCCCCCATCCTGGGCCAGTGGAAAAAGTCTATAACCAGCACATCCAGAGGAATGCTCCTCTCTTTATATCCCCTTGCCACCTCCAGAACCTGCTCCTGATTCCAGTAGCGAGCCTTGGACTGCCAGAAACCCAGTCCGTATTCCGGCATCATGGGCGGCAGCCCGGTCGCCCTCACGTAGGCCTGCTGGATCTCGGCGGGAGTATCCCCGGCCACCACCCAGTAATCACACTGCCTTGCGCTTTCCGCCTTCCACACCGTCTTATTTTCCCCAAAGGTCACCTGTCCGATAGCCGGATTGTGCCAGAAAAAGCCGTATCCCCGGGAAGAGATCACAAAGGGAACAGATGCCTGGGTATTCTGCTGAGCCAGCTCCAGAATACTTCCTTTCAGATCCAGCCTTTCCATCTGATACTGTCCCATACCGTAAAACCTTTCACCTTCATAGGCCTTAAAACTGCAGGTCAGGCTCTGAGCCCCTCCGCCCCTTGACAGAAACCTTCTCGGGTGCGGACTGGGAGAATCCTCATGGTCAATATCGCCAAATAATACTCTCCCATCCTGTCTGTAAAACGTGATACGGCCATGATCCTTACGCCAGCCGCTGGCGGCCAGGACGATCTGCGCCGTGAGTTTTCCGTTGGTAATGCTTGCCTGATCCTTTCCCGCCTTTATCACACAGTCCGGATTTCTTTGAGGCAGAAGGGCATAATCCGTTTCCAGGATATCGCCCATCATAACACTCCGTATACGCAGGGCGTTTTCGCCCCAGGGCTCTATAACTACCGTCTCCCCGCTGGTTTTCCAGACCAGCCTGTTATTTTCTATATTTATCATAAAAATTCTCCCCTCTTAACCCTTCACTGCCCCGATCATAACGCCCTTCTCAAAGTATTTCTGGATGAAAGGATACACGCACAGCACCGGGACGGTCGAAACAATGATAACGCCGAACTTGATCTGGTCAGCGAACTGCTGGGCATAGGCACCTGCGCCCGCTCCTGCGCTTGCCCCCGTAGTGCCCGCCATCGCCTGGTTCAGCAGCAGGATATTGCGCAACACGATCTGCAGCGGCTGATATTTGTCACTGTTCAGATAAAGCAGCGCACTGAAGAAATCGTTCCAGTGGCCCACCAGATAATACAGCATGATTACCGCGATCACCGCCTTGGAGAGAGGCAGAACCACCGTGCTGAAATACCGGAAGTGGGAACAGCCGTCGAGAGCCGCCGCCTCATAGAGCTCATCCGGAATGGAAGTCTCAAAGAAGGTTCTCGTAATGATCAGATTATAGACATTCACCGCCCCAAAAATAATCATGACCAGAGGGGAATCCAGAAGCCCCACATCCTTGATCAGCATATAGGTCGGTATCATACCGCCGTTGAAGTACATGGTAATCACGAAAAGCTTCATGACAATACCCCTGGCCGCAAAATCCTTTCTGGAAAGCACATACGCAGCCGGAAGGGTAACCGTAAGATTAAAAATCGTGCCGAAAAAGGAATAAATGATAGTATTTTTATATCCTACCCAGATCTCAGGCTTCTTAAAAATCTGGCTGTAGCCATACAGGCTGACACCCTTGGGATAGAGAATCACCTGTCCCTGGTTTACCAGCGTGGAATCGCTGAAGGATGCTATCACCACAAAATAGATGGGATACAGCACAAAAAGAAACGCCGATACCGTGATAACCGTGACCACAATACGGAATGACAGATCCGGCCAGTTCCGCAAAAACTTTTTTCTATTAAACATATCCTTTTCCCCCTTACATCAGACTGATATCGGCAGATCGCTTGGACACCTGGTTCGCTATCACGAGAAATATGAAATTAACAATCGTGTTAAACAGTCCCACCGCAGAGCCAAAGCTGAACTGGCTGGATTTAAGACCCACATTATAGACATAAGTGGAGATAACCTCCGACACGGATTTGTTTAAGGCGTTCTGCATCAAAAAGGTTTTTTCAAATCCCACGCTCAGGATTCCTCCCATATTCATAATCAGTAAAATAATAATTGTGGGAAGGATTGCGGGAAGCTCCACATGCCAGACCTGCTGCCAGCGGTTTGCACCGTCAACCTTTGACGCATCATAAAGCTGTCCGTCCACAGCTGCCAGTGCCGCTATGAATATGATACTGTTCCATCCGGCGCTCTGCCAGATTCCGGAGATCACGTACACCGGCACAAAGGCGGACGGGTCTCCCAGAAGGTTCGCCTTTTCTCCCACAATGCCGACGGCTCTCAGCGCATGGCTCAGAATTCCCGTGCTGGGTGAGAGGAGGATCTGTAAAATAGCTACCAGTACCACGGTTGAGATAAAGTAGGGAAGGTACACCGCAGTCTGAACGCTTCTCTTCCACTTCTGTCCTTTGATTGAATTGATGGCAATTGCCAGAATAATAGGTACAGGAAAACCGCAGATCAGAGAGAAAAACGCAATGACAAACGTATTTTTTATGGTGGGCAGGAACATGGGGCTCTGAAAGTACTGCATAAAGTATTTGAACCCGGCCCAATTGCCGCCCGTGATTCCCTTGCTGAAATCATAATCCCGAAACGCAAGCTGTAAACCATACATAGGCCCGTAACAGAAAATTGCAATGTACAGGACAGCGGGAAAAATCATGATCCACAGCTGCCAGTCCCTGCGAATGGCTTTTCCCGGAGAAATCTTTTTTTTCTGTTTCATGAAAGCTCCTTTCTAAACAAACGCCGACACGCTTTAAAAATCGGCCTTTTATTTAAGAAAAATGGGATACTTTTCCGGTATCCCATTTCCCCTTACATGTCAGTTAGTTCACTGAATTCTGATACACGTCATAAGCCTTCTGGTAAATCTCAAGATTCTGCGTAAGGCCGGCGCTCTTTACGGATTCCACGTAAGCATCCCATTCCGCATCAATATCGCGGGAGGAATCGGTCATCCATGCCGCCCAGGTCTGATCCACGATGTTATCGATATTGGCCTGGTTCATGGCAAGCGCATTGGTATCCTCCTGGGAATGCTTCATGAAAAGTTTGGGGAATACGTCCTTTTCCGGATCTACGGCAGTCAGGCAGCTGTCATAGGCTGATTTTTCTTCCGTTACTCTCTGCATATCCGTGCCGAGCGCCAATGCCAGTCCGTCACGGATGTAGAACGCTCCGTTGTCCGCAAAAGAACTCGTCCACTTCCAGGTACCGGGATCCAGGTCGGGGTCTGCAGGCGGAAGCACCTCATAGGTTCCGTCTCCATTGTCCTTGATGCATTGATCCACGTCATTCATACCGCCGAAGAGCACCTGCATGCTGACTTCCTTGTCATAAAAACCGTTCACAAACCGCATGGCCGCTTCCTTATTCTGACATTTCGCACTCATGGCAACACGGTTGGCCACATAATTCTGCCCGTAGAAATCATAAGCGTAGCAGGCATCGGTATCTGCAGTTTCCTTTATAGGCGGAACGGAAATATACTGTCCCTGCAGCTCATTTCCAAAACGGTCTCCGCTCTCCCAGCCCCAGGTAAAGCCCACCTTTCCCGTGGAGCCTTCTCCTCTGGCAAGCGACTGATACTTGGAATAATCCTGTGTCACGGCCTCCTCATTGATGAGCCCCTGGCTCCAGAGCCTCTGCACGAATTTCATGACTCTCTTAAACCGCTCATCGATATAATAATTCTGTACCTTTCCATCCTGCAGAAAATATCCGTCCTGATCGGCCGAAATCTGCATTCCGGTACCGCTCAGCAGATGCATGGCGCTGAAACCGCCCTCAAATCCGCCGTTAAAGTCCATGGGGATCTCGTCATTCGGATCTCCGTTGCCGTTGGCATCCTGCTCCCTAAAAGCCCTGAGAACCGCTTCCAGCTCATCCCACGTGGTTGGAACATCCATATTCACCGCATCCAGCCATTCCTTGTTGATAAAAGTGGTGCCTACGGTCATGGGCCATACTCCCTTATAAGAGGGAATTCCAAATATCTTGCCCTCCAGAGTGGTTGCCATCACCTCTGTGGCCGGAACCTCGTTGAACATGTCCTTCACATTGGGCGCATACTCGTCAATCAAAGGCTTCAGATCTTCAAATAAACCATTATATTGTACATAGTCGGAATCCGCGGTAGCGCCAAACAACAGGTCCGGAATTTCACCGCTTGCAAACATGGCGCTCTTCTTCTGATCCCAGTCTGCGGAAATCTGCTGCCACTCCACTTCCACATTGCATTCCTCTTCCAGGTCCGCAAGCCACTGCATTTCATTCAAATCCTTCGTAAGACTATGTTTCACAAAAAGCGCCGTCAGCTTTACCTTTTCCCCGCTGCCGCCCGAAGCATCTACCGCCTCAGACGAGCTTTCACTGCCTGTGTTTTCTCCATTTGAACTCTCCGATGCGTCTCCTTTTTTATTGCCGCATCCGATAAACGATAACGTAATCATTGCGCAGGATAAAAGCAAAGCCAGAATCCTTTTTCTGTTTTTCATATGATTCTCCCTTCTTTTTGTTACCAATCATTAATTTTTGTCGAAATAGGAATATATGCCGGCGTTCCTATTCGTCAACATGTACATGCTTCTCGATAAACAGAATTATAATATTTGTACAATTTTTATACAACAAAGAGTATTTGAAAATTACATCGGATTCTTGAAAGAATTTCCGCCATTTTGATTCCAAAATCATCCCTTCAAAAATCCGATGTAACTGAGGGCATACAAAAAGACCCTTTTCCCATCACGGGAAAAGAGCCTTCGCCCTTTGGCTTTATGATTCGGTATTGCCTATTTTCTGATATTGGCTGCGAAAGGAGCTTGGCGTAACGCCCCTGATCCGTTTGTAGGTCTCAGTGAACACCGGAGTCGTGCTGTAGCCCAGCTCCTTGGCAATCACTCCGATTTTTTCCCCGCCGGCCAGCATCTCCTCAGCCTTTGCTATGCGCAATTCATCAATGAATTTTGACAGTGTTTTTCCCGTGAGCTTCTTGAACTGATGGCTCAGATTCGAAGGAGAGGTTCCAAATTCTGCCGCCATGCATTTAATGGAAAATCCCGGACTGGTATAATTTTCCTCAATATAATGCATAATCGCATGAAGATTCCGGGGAAGCGCTTTCCTCTTTGAGACGATCTCTCCGTTCCCGTCCGCAAACCGGGCGATCCATACGTCCAAAATCCGGCGGCATTCCTCTTCATCCGCCGCCTCGCAAATACCCTCCAATACCGGATCGCCCCGCACCTGTCTCTGGCAGAGTACGTCATACGCCTTTTGCAAAACGACTTTCCTGGTATCCTGGGTATATACGCTGATATCGTTCTTTATCATCTGCAGCGCAAATCCGATCTTATCCGTGTTATCCGTTTCCACCGCTTCCTGAAGAAGCTGAAATTCAATCACAGGGATATCGCCGTGTGATTCCGCCTCCTCTTTTCCCTGTTCGGGCCAGCATACGCTGGCATACGCTTTCCGCACATTCTCTACTCCCTCGATCACCCCGCTCCTTTTTACCAGCCTTGAGTCTTCTCCTGAAAGGCAGGAGAGGTACTTTTCAAACTCCGTCCCGGGCATATCCGACGCCAGCAAAAACAGATATTTATTCTCCGTTATGTAAAGAGAATACCGGTCGGCCTTCTTCCCGCCGTCCTTTTCCCTGCTGATCAGCGTCTCAAAAAGATCGTCGCTTTTTGCGGCATCCTCTATCAGGATACATGCAAAATATTTCCGGTCAACCCGGATCCCCTCCGCAAGGCACTGCTCATACAGCGCCTTTTGAGGCTCCACCTGGTTGTTTAATATGTAGAAAAGGAATTTCTCCCTCCGCAGCTCCTGAACCGATTCCTGATAAAAGCGCTTGGAATATATCAGGTCGTCCACCACGAAATTTATATACTTAAACTCATCAAAAAGCGGCTCCGTATCACAGCAGGGCTGCAGCTTATCCAAAAGATTCCGCACGGGCTCATAATTTTTCCGGGATATGCAGATCAGCAGCATCAGTCCCACCGCCATCACGACAAAAGTCACCGCCGCCTCTAAAAGCACCACGGGGACAAGCCTCTGCATCAGAAACTCCCTGCTGATATTCCAGCTGATCTGTACCCCGTCCCTCTCAAACAGAAGCGTATCCCTGGAGAAAAAATTTTGCGGGATCTCCTGCCCTTCATAAAGCATCTGGCATATTTCAGAATCGGAAGAATAGATGGGAACCCCATTGTAATGCAGGATGCAGTCCGTACCCTCTCCGGCATTAACCATATTGG
>Ga0137308_100479_pt2 | contig 10418 bp, 6 predicted proteins | sample Inofrocosms_June_FD_97181 | JGI IMG/M metagenome (GOLD analysis project Ga0137308, IMG submission 97181) | Mouse cecal microbial communities from Vienna, Austria - N-Acetylneuraminic and N-Acetylglucosamine D2O microcosms_June | ecosystem: Host-associated > Mammals > Digestive system > Large...
AATGCCAGAGTTATGATGATTGTCCTGATTAGGTTCACTTTTCTATTCATATCTATTCCTCCATTTTTTTAATTTATTGCTTATAGTATACCACATTTTCCACTTTATTTCAATGATTTCCAATAATTTAAACGTAGTTTTTTATACTGGTTTTATAACAGTTCGCACATATTGTGCAGGGTTCTTTCTTTGTTTTAGCTAGGAACAGCGGATGCCTGGAAAGCCGCCGTTCCCATCATGCTATTTTGATGCCTTTTTCTTTCTGGTGAAGACTGTCCACGCTGCCCCTGCCATGGCTGCTGCCAGCAGCAAGAGGTATGGCAGGATATTCGTCATGTCTCCCGTCCGGGGTGATGTCGGTGTCGAACCTTCCGTTTTCACGATCTTCACCGTCTGCGCCTTATCATCCAAGTCCGCATGGGAAGCGATGAGCCGTTCCTTGTAATACAGCTCTTCAAAGACAACAATCGTTTTCCCGTTCAGCTTCGATGCGTCAAATGTGAATTCCATTTCTACTGTGCCGCTTTCCTTCTTTGCCCGGAAGCTTTTGGATGCGGTCACTGCTTTCTTATTCACTTTCAGCGGTTTCCCCGTCTTCTTATCCATGAGGGTTCCCTTTATGACGTAACGCCTGCCCGGAATCAGGCCGGAATATTCCACGGTGTCCTTCACCGTCACCCGCTTCAATGGGGCTGCCGTCTGGGTGCCGGATGCTTTGTCCGCAGCGGAAGTCTTTATCTGGATATCTGTAAAACTGATGGTCTGTCCTTTGTCCTGCAAATCTTCGTGGGTGGCAATCTCCCTGTCGTTGTAATACAGGGTTTCAAACACTACGGTCTCTTTTCCTTTCAGGGCAGAAGAATCAAAAGCGAATTCCACATCCACATCACCTTCTGCGGCTTCCGCAGTAAATACCGTTTCTGCGGTCACTGCAGACGTGCCTGTGAGGATTTTTTTGCCTGTGGCTTTATCCATCAGTATGCCTGACAGCCTGTACTCCTTTCCAGGTACCAGATTCTTGTAATGCACGGTGTCGGTAATAGTTGTTGTTTCATTGACAAATGCCTGATGGCTTCCCGTTTCATTGTCCAACGCCCTGGTGCCGATTTCCGGCTCTTTAAACCGCACGGTCTGCTCTTCATCCTGGATATCTGCATGGACGCCCACTTCTTTTCCATTCTGGTACATGGTTTCAAATGCCACCACGGATTTGTTTGCCCATGCTGTGGAATCAAAGGTGAATGCCACGTCCACACTGCCGTCCCTTGTTTCCGGTGTGAACTTTGCCGTGCTCTCGACCCGATTCCCATTTACTACAAGCGGCTTTCCTGTTTCTTTGTCCATAAGGGTTCCGGTAACTGTATATTCCCTGCCCGGAATCAGCCCTGTGTAAACCACGGTGTCGGTAAGGACGGTGGTCTTGTTTACGATACCTTCATGTCCCCCTGTCTCATCGTCCGTCATCGTTGTCTTAAATTTTACGTCTGTGAAGTATACTTCCTGCTTCTCATCCTGGATATCGGCATGGGCGGCAATCTCCCTGCCGTTGTAATACAGGGTTTCAAATACCACCGTCGTTACATCCTCCAGCTTTCTGGAATCCAGCGTATATGCGAGGCTCACGGAACCGTCCGGCTCCTCCGGGGTGAATTCTGCCTCGGATAAGACCTGCTCTCCGTCCACAAGGAGCGGCTGCTCTGTGGCTCTGTCCATAAGTACGCCGCTGACTTTGTATGCATGTCCCGGAATCAGGTCACTGTACGCCACTTCATCGATAATGGTTACTTTCTCTTCCAGCGGCGCATAATGCTTTCCTGTATTTTTATCCGTTGCTGTGGTGGAGACCTTCGGGTCTGTAAACCTTACGGTCTGCCCCGCATCGTTTATGTCCGCATGGACGCCTACATGGAATTTCTCCAGGTAGAGGTCTTCGAACACGACCACGGATTTCCCTTTGAGCAGGCTGGAATCAAAAGTAAAGGTCAGCTCCACGGTTCCGGCGCCGTATCTCTCATCCTCTGAACCGCTGATAGTCGGGACAAAGCCTTCCTCTGTGGCTTCCACGGTAATCGTCTGGCTTGCGGTAATCTTATTTCCGTCTGCATCCAGCAGCGGCTCCCCGGTTTCTTTCACCACGAGATAGCCGTCAAACGTGTACTCTTTGCCGATTTCAAGGTCTGCGTATTCCACAGTGTCCGTGATGGTTGTCGTCTCATTCGCAAATGCAAGATGCTCTGACGATTCGCTGTCCGCTGCCGTAGTCTTCAGCTTCGGCTCCTCCTTCGTTTCATCCTCCTTCGGTCCAAGATCCTTCGTCACAGCATTCTCTTCAATTACCACTTCAAAAGGCTCAATCATGAACTTGTCTTTATTGTTCTCGCAGAGAATCTCTTCGATAAGATACGTGTCATACAGCAGCGCGCCCTTTTCATCATCCAGCGCCGTCGGTTCACCAAACCAGACGCCATCCTCTGCTGTCTCCCCACGGTTCGTATTTCTGCTGTGCATCTTTGATGTGTCCAGGATGCCTTCCTCATCGGTCACGATTACATGGGATTCCCCGGTTGTTTTTGAAGTGATTTTGAATGGCACATCGGAAAGGATTTTCCCGTCATCGCCAATCTTCAGCATCTTGAAGTCGCCCCGGCAGGGTTCTTCTTTTACGATTTTCGTGTTTGTGGCAATCACTCTTTCATTATTTTCACCTAACTGTACCTGCTGGACGTGAAGGGTTTCATCCAGAAGGTAGCCATCCGGAGCTTTCGTCTCCTGAATGGAGATAGTCCCCACTGGAATAACTACTGCTTTATCCTCATTCCGATAAACTGCATCCCCCCTGATTGGAGTCGCATGAAACATGCTGATAAGTCCTTCTGCATCCGTTTCATAAACCCAGGTTCTAATGGCGACCGGAGCATCCCCATTTGACAGATCTTCCTCTGTATAATACCCTGCATAGTATTTTATTGTGTATTCCGCGCCTGCTAACGCTGCCCCTCCCTGTGGGGCGTTCTTATCCAGTTCAGAATCATCCTTCCTTAACAGGATGTAGATAGGGTCATTGCCTGGCTTATCCTCTGCGTTTATTGTTGCTGTTTTACCTTTCGTAACACGGAAAGCTAAAGGGGTGCTGTCCAGCAGGAAGCCTTTTGGCGCCTTCACTTCTTTTGCATAATAATAACCCACTGGTAGCGTGACAGTTTCGGATACCCCAGCAGCATTTGTCGTCAGCTTTGACAGTGTTTTCCCATCCGCGGTAGTCATATTGACCATTTTTGTCCCACCTGAATCGGGAGCTGTAGGCGTCGCTTTACGGTAAATTTCGTACTCAGCACCTGCCCTTGAGTAGCACGGGTTATTATCCGAAATCGCTGGCAGAGTAGACACTTTTACCAGGTATGCGCTTCCATTGTCCGACTCGTTTGGGATTCCACCTTTTTCCTCACCAATATATGTGTGTGCGGAAGCGTCCACTGCATCGGGTGCTTGAATATTTGCCTTGTTTGTGTTCGAATAGACTGCTTTTCCGTCCTCTCTAACATAAAAGGAATAGACTTCCCTTGACACCTCGTATCCCATATTTGACGTGACTGCTTTCGCGTTCGGGTCCTCCCGGAGATAGTATATCTTGCTCACGAACAGGCGCGGTATGGTGGTGTATTCTCCGGTCAGGGGCACGGATACCACATGCCCGGTAAAGCCTGCATTATCGGAAATCTGCATGGCAAAGTCTTTCCAGCCTAGCCCAAGGCTTGCCGGGTCTGCTCCTATGAGCTTCTTCCAGACCATTGCTTGGCTCAGGACCGGGGCATCCCCTATGGTGACCATATCGTCGCCGCCGTCCAGGCTGTAATCCCCTTTCGCATTCAGCATCAAAATCTTGCCGTCCCCATATACAGTAAATGCTTTGTAAAAGTAATGGGAGCCTTCCGGGACTCCGTCGTTCCCGTCATACCCCATGTTCAGCCCTTCCGGGGAACGCCGTTCAAACACCATGTAATAATCTTTCGTACCGGATTTTATAGGGATTTTTTCTGTCCGCCCATTGGCCCCGGTAGCATAAGCGCCAACCATGCTAAAGTAATCGTCGTTTGGGTTCGGTGACTTCTCCCCCGGCTTGGCGTTATCTTTAGACATAAGTTTTACCACTTCCGGCAGGATTTTTTTACAGTCTTCCTTTGATGTAATTCCTGCCCACCATTCGCTGTCCGATTTTGAGCCGGTATTCAGCCTTGCGGCTATCTTGCCCAGCCCTGCAGAATTTACCTTGTACACCCGGAAACGCGCCCCGGCTTTTCCTGCAGGGCTTTCGGTATCCAGGATATCCTTGATGCTGCCTTTGCTTTTGATGGTTTTCTCAAAGGCGATGTCCTCATCCTCATTAGGTGTGTATGTGGTGATTTGGATATAGCCCTCGGTTGTCTGTCCACGTCCGCCATTTGCCGCCCACAGCCGGAACGTGTAGGTTGTGGATGTGTCCGACTCTTCTATGTCTATGCACCGGATATAAGCTTCGTTGTTCCCCAGGCCTGCATGCCCTCCGTCTGCCGCCGATGTGCCGGAGATATTTGCCACGCCTGAACAGCGCATGTAGATTTTCCCATTTTCATCCACTCCGACATTCGTGTACCTTGCCCCGTCCGGTTTTGATACCCCGAACAGGTCACATAGCTTGGTAATGGTCGGCCGTTCAATCGTCCACGTTCCATTGCCCCATACCTGGCTTTCGCCAGTTGCTGGTTTCTTCTGGTACATGGTTGGCTGGATGCCTTCATAATTGAACGTTAAGCCTGTAAGTTTTTTGGTTGATGTGGTGTTGAATCCACTTGCAGCGCGTGACTGGAACATGAAAGACGGCTTTTCGCCAAACCGCACGGTCACTTCTTCCCCTTCTTTTTCCAGCCCTGATGCGTCAAACGCAAAAAACTCAAATCCGCCGACGCCGTCCATGCTCCTTACGATGCTGTGGCTGACATCTTCCGGCTCATCCAGCCCCAGATACTCCGTATTGTCCCCGTAAGCCTGTACATACATCCAGAATCTGCCGTCCTTCGTCCTGTCCAGGTCCAGTTCGTAAGAATCCGTGAATCCTTCCCGGACTCCTTCTGCATGATTGATTTTGTCAAAATCGGAAACGCCATAATAAACCGATGCCGTTGCTTCGCCTTCCACTTTAAGCATGAGTTTCTTCGGCTTCCCTGCTGTTTTCTTCTCCGGCTTTTTCCCCGGTTCCGGCTCTGTCTGCTTTCCGGATTCGGTCTGCGCCTTAGATTCCGTTTCTGCTCCGCTTTCTTTTTCTGTTCCTTTTTCTGCTTTCTTTTCTGTTTCTGCTTTTGTTTCCTGTTTCTCTGTGGTTCCTTCCGTTCCTTTTTCCGTACCGGATTCCTTTTCCTGCTCCTGGGTTTCCTGCTCCGTCTGCGTTTCATGCCTTTCCGCTGCCGCAAATCCGGTAAGCGGCACGGAAGCAGCAACCAGTGCAAACGTCATCACGAAAATGAGCATGTTTTTGAACTTAATTTTTACTTTTTGTGTCATACTTCCTCCTTATATATTTTTTAGTATATCTTTTTGTGTCTGCAACATTGCTTTCCATCCCGGGGAATCCCGTGCATGAGCCATTCCTTTCTTTTCCATATATCTCCTTTCCGGCGTGCCGGATTTCGGCACGCTCCTGTGTTTTGGGTATAAAAAAAGACCTGTCTTTCGAAAGGTCTTGTAAAAAGGGAAACACGCGGTGCGCATTTCCCTCTCTCTGCTTTTTATTTTCTTTGCCAATTCTATCATACTATATCAAGAAACATGCTGTCCAGGTCTGTTTAGGTCGTTTTACGTCGCGGTTATTTTTCCGGCGTGCCGGATTTCGGCACGTTTCCGTGCAGTTATTTTCCGGCGTGCCGGATTTCGGCACGTTTCCGTGCAGTTATTTTCCGGCGTGCCGGATTTCGGCACGCTCATGTGCAGCGAGCCCAACTGTACCCTCTTTTTACATAACAGTTGCTGCCATTCCTGCCAGCGTTAGGGCTGTCGCTTTTACGGATGAAAACCTGTGAAATGCCAGCCCCGTCTGCTCTTCCTGTACGGAACTTCCTAGTTAAGACTTCCTATTTTCCTGCTTTTTTATGTCCTTTAAATAACGTTTTAAAATCAAATTGATGTACTGGCTAAGGGAACGGTCGTCCTCCTCTGCAAGGGTTTTTAACACCTCAACAATGTTATTATCTATAGTAATGCTTACTTTTGCTTTCAATGGCTTCATCAGTCTGCCCTCCATTAAGAAATATTGTTTTCAGAAACATTTTTGTACAACATAAAATGGGATTGCCATAATAAATTTACACCAAAAACAGAGTTTTGATAATAGGCTACCGCTATTTAACTGTCAAAACCTGCAAATCATCATCTCACTTTTCAAAATTTCTTGAATCCTGATGCCAGGTATGCTATAAGCAGCAGTGCCCTCAGGAAATTACCGCCCCCCCCAAATAACAGGCTCAGGGGCTGGTATGTATCCACCTGCACCACTTTCTTTTTCTGCCAATTTTATCATACCGTGCAAGCGGCGTGCCGTCCAGGTCGTTTTACGTCGCAGTTTTTTCTCCGTGCCGGATTCCGGCACATCCATGTGTGGAAAACCCGGCAGCATCATCTTTTATTTTTACATAACAGTTCTGTTTATGCCGGCCCGCTGTGCTGTAATATCCAGGGGCTGTATGCTGCCGCAGGCGCTCCCATTACTGCCAGCGTTATGTCTGCCGCTTCACGGGTTTCTATTTGTAAAAGGGGAATCCTTGTCTGCTCTTCCTTCATGGAATTTTTTTCAATTTTAGCATATAAAAGTGTATATCTTGAACCGATATGCTATGCAAAATAGCAACTAATATTTTGCGCATCACAAAATTGTGGTAATTTATTGATTCTATATCTTATTCCTGGTATACTTCATTTAAATATATGGCAGTGTTTTTATAACATATATTTTCGCTATGGTAATTACTAATTGACAAAGGTGAATCTGTAGAAATAGAAAGTAGAGGGCGAACCATATGGCTGGAAATAGCAATTTGCATAATTCCTCAAGGAACAAGCAAGATGAATTTTATACACAGCTTTCCTTAGTGGAAAATGAAATGAAACACTATAAGCAACACTTTAGGGGTAAAACTATTTTGTGTAACTGTGACGATCCCTACGAAAGTAACTTTTTTAAATATTTTGCGATGAATTTTAACTCATTGCAGTTAAAAAAGCTTATTACGACCTGCTATGCGACATCCCCTGTTGCAGGAGATGAATTTAATTATTATGCCGGGGATAATAGACACTTATCTTTTATTCCCCTGGCAGATACCTTATCTATGCAGGAACAAGAAAAAAAGCGTCCTTACTGTGTAATGATTACTGAGGTAACTGATGAAAATGGCGATGGGCGTATTGACCTTTCAGATGTAGAATACCTCATGCGGAATAAAAAGAATACAATGATATTGCTTGATGGCGATGGCGACTTTCGCAGTTCCGAGTGTATTCAGTTATTAGAAGAAGCTGATTTTGTCGTTACAAACCCACCCTTTTCATTATTTAGGGAGTACATTGCTTTACTTGAGGAATACCAAAAGAAATATATTATTATAGGAAATATGAATGCTGTAACTTATAAAGAAATCTTCCCAATGATTGCTGAAAACAGGCTATGGCTTGGATATAATAGCGGGCATTTTTGGTTTAAGGTTCCTGATTCATATGAAATAAAGAAAACGGATTTTAAAATTGATGAAACAGGGCAGAAATGGCGGCGAATGGGCAATATATGCTGGTTTACCAATGTCGATATTGAAAAGCGACACGAAGATATGGTTCTTTTTAGAACTTATTCCCCAGAACTCTACCCCACATATGATAACTATGACGCTATTAACGTAGATAGGACAGCAGATATCCCATGCGACTATTATGGCGTAATGGGCGTGCCAATAACTTTTCTTGACAAATACAATCCCGACCAATTTGAAATAGTTGCATTCCGAAAAGGGGATGACGGTAAAGATTTAGTATATTCATTTACAAATTGTTCACAGAATGTTAAAGTAGAGAGAGAGAGAGAGAGAGAGAGAGAGAGAGAGAGAGAGAGAACAACAGTTCGTCCGTACTTTCGCATTCTCATCCGGCGCATACAGACATCCTGCAGCTAGCAGGAAGTGCGCATAGGTTAACAGCAAACAGAAACGTACAAGAGTACTCATTCACCACATCAATACCAGGATTAATAAAAAATGCTGAGGGAAAAATTAACGGTAAAATCACATATGTGCGATTAACAATACGCAGAAAGCAAGGTACAGATAAATGAAAATAGAATTACATAAAATTCCAGTAAGGGATGTTGCCAAAGGATATGTAGATAATGCCGAAAATGGTGTTATTGGCTATAATGGTAAGCTAAATATTCGTCCGGCTTTTCAGCGTGAGTTTATCTATAAAGAAAAACAACGCAACGAAGTTGTACGTACCATAAGGAAAAATTTTCCTTTAAATGTAATGTATTGGGTATTATGCGATAATGGTAATTATGAACTACTTGATGGACAACAACGGACAATCAGTATCTGCCAATATGTTAATGGAGATTTTTCTATTGACCATTTAACCTTTCATAATTTGACACAAGCAGAACGTGAGCAAATCCTTGATTATCCGCTAATGATTTATATTTGCGAGGGTACAGATAAAGAAAAATTAGATTGGTTTAAAATTATTAATATCGCAGGAGAACAGTTGACAGCACAAGAATTACGCAATGCCATTTACACAGGGGAATGGCTAACAGAAGCAAAAAAATACTTCAGTAAGACACAATGCCCTGCATATCAAATTGCAGGCGATTATTTAAGTGGTTCTGCAATCAGGCAGAACTATCTTGAAACTGCTCTTAAATGGATTGCTGCTCATGATGGTATTGAAATTGAAGATTATATGTCAAAACACCAGCATAATACTAATTGCAATGAACTTTGGTTATATTTTCAATCAGTTATAAATTGGTTAAAAGCAACATTTCCTAACTATCGGAAAAAGCTAATGCAAGGACTTGACTGGGGAATTTTTTATAATAAGTTTAGTTCTGGCAATTTTGACCCGAAGCAATTAGAACAGCGCATTATTGAATTAATTGATGATGAAGATGTTTCTAATCAAAAAGGTATCTATGAATATCTCCTTGATGGAAATGAGAAACATCTAAGCATTCGTGCATTCACTTCTAAAATGGCACGGACGGCATACGAGCGTCAAAAAGGTATTTGTCCAAAATGCAAAAAACATTTTGACATATCTGAAATGCAAGCAGACCATATCACTCCTTGGAATAAGGGCGGAAAAACTGTTTCTGATAATTGCCAAATGCTTTGTGCTGATTGTAACCGACGAAAAAGTGATATTTGATGTGAATAAAGCATCGATTACTGGCTGCCCATCGTCTTTCACCTGGACATGCAATGATATATGCAGGATGTCTGCATCTTTTGCATAAAAATTATTTGAATAATTGAACTTGCCTGTATGTGCTGATTTATGCAGACAGGCTGTAACAAAGAATGCTGCCGTTCCCATCTGCGTCAGAGTTCTTCCCGACATCAAAAGCGACTGCATCGAGTTTCGGGGAATGGCCATCCATTAGCTTATAGTCTGTGATGGTCATTTTCATATCTACCATTGTATCCTTGCCATTTTCTGTATATACCCCAACGTTGTTATAACGTACGCCAAAACCCGCGGAAGTACCTTCTTTCAGGATCTTCACATAGCGGTTTTGTGCATATCTGCTTTCCACATCTGAGCGGTCCTGAAGGTTCTCGTCCTCCGCAATCATCTCATACAGGGTAGTTTCTGTAGCGTCGTTCTTTGTGTTCCCGCAGCCGAACTGCTGCACAGTTGTAGTTCCGGGCTTAAACGTTGCATTTAGGGTATACTCTGATGGTATCACAGGCCCGTTAAAGTCTTTCTGCTCCACCTTTACCCCGCCGATACTATAGCTGGAAATCGGGTTCCCTCCCAAATAATCCGCCGTCCTGGAGAGGTTTCCCAGCCCCTACGCTTCCAGGACTTTAATGGATGGCTTCTCCAGAACCTTATGCTGTGCTTCCACGGACGGTACGGCAGCCCATGCTACCGCAAATACGCCCGTTGCCAGCAGTGCGGCGGCCAGCAAAGCGGCGACCACCCGCCTTATTTTTCCTGTTTTTTTCTTCATACGCATCCTTTCTTGTCCCATCTCCGGGACAACAACTATAATTTCTTTTCCTGCGTGCCGAAATTCGGCACATTTATATGTAACAAACATTAGTACCCTTTTCATAATTTTCACACAGCGATTCTGCTTATACCTGCTCTCTGCGCCAAAGTAATAGGCACCTCAATTTTAC